>Ga0247843_1000443_pt1 | contig 98009 bp, 91 predicted proteins | sample LaCruzMarch2017__FD_192420 | JGI IMG/M metagenome (GOLD analysis project Ga0247843, IMG submission 192420) | Freshwater microbial communities from meromictic Lake La Cruz, Castile-La Mancha, Spain - LaCruzMarch2017_8m | ecosystem: Environmental > Aquatic > Freshwater > Lake | place: Spain...
TAACTCCCGATCCTGTGTCCGGCCCCAACCCTTGGTCCTGACTCGGGGCAATGTTGCGAAGAAATATTTTCAAGCCCCCCGGAATCCCACGCTGGCTGTGAATGATTTTTTAATACGGAACCGCTGAACCTTTTTGTATCCGCTGAAGTAATTCGTGTTTGGACTCCCCGCCAGGAAAACGAAAATCATGATCCTTCCTCTGAATTGATCCCCAACGCTCCAACTGCTCAGGTCCATATTTGGAATTGATCACATCTTTGTGCAGACCTTCGCACTCACCCAGATGACATTCCCGATAGGCAGTAAATGGTAGAATATCAACTTTCAAATTGGCCGCAGCAATTTTTGCAGTCTCGAAGGCTCTGGAAAGATCTGAACTTAATATCACTTGCGGAGCCAAACTTTCCAATCGGGCACGAAGCTCCTCCGCTTGCCGTCTTCCTTCTTCGTTCAGAGGAATATCACTATGACCTTGATAGCGACGCTCTTTATTCCAGTCCGTTTCACCGTGCCGGAATACAAATATTTCTTTGATGGGCATTTCAATTTCCTTCACAGACCTGCAGACATTACTGATATTTCATACAGATTGCGTAGGCCGTTGTCGAATAGGTGCTGGGTGAATAAGGATGTGTCGCTGCACAGTACCAACCAGTCGTTCCATCGGGCTTATTCGAAATCAAACGACCTTCCCAAGTCACAGTCTCACAGCCTCCGCCAATAACCATGTAGTTGGCAGGACAAGAAGCTGTTGCAGTCATATTGTTTGCGGAGGCGGCTCCAACTGTAGTCACTCGCTGAATTGGCAAATCCATAGCTGAGGCTTTCAGCGTTCCGGCTACCTCAAGTTTTGCAGACGGAGATGTAGTTCCGATACCGACGTTGCCCTGAATAATCATTCCATTTGAGGGCGGATTGGTCGGTGCATAACTCGTCCCAACTGTCACGCCGCCAAGGAAATTCGAAGACAAATCCGACGCATTGAATTTTGCTATCATTCCTGCTGTGCCACTCATGGAGTGAGCTCCAGAAGTGTGGTAAATATTCGTTGTTCCGCTGCGCTGAATGTAATGATAAATATGTCCGAGCCTTAAAGCCCCAGCCTCTGGAACATTCACAGTCCCATTGACATCAAGTGCAAACCCAGGACTCGTAGTACCAATCCCGACGTTTCCAGAAGGATTGATCATGATTCCGTTGGAGCTGTTTTCGAAGGAGGGACCAGAAAGAACTTTTAACACGTTGTCATTGTAGTCGAACCCAATGCTTCCCATTCTTGAAGTACCGTCGAAATCGGTATGAAACGCCATGACGGAGTTTGCCGTGGAGTTAGTACCCAAGACCAAATCGGCCTGCCCGGTGGTCAGGATGTGGAGGTCGTAGGCGGGCGACGCCGTGCCAATCCCCACATTACCGCTCTCAAGGATCGACATTCTTTCAACCTCAGTCGAACTTCCAGCGCCTTGATGGATGAAAAAAGCCAACCGGGACGACAGATTTTGCGTCGTAGATGGTGCATGCCGAACAGATGCAGTCCGGAACTCCCCGCCCGAGCCATTCCAAAGTGAACCCTGAAGCGAAAGAGTGTTGGAAGCTCGCTGTGTTCCTGTTGCCGTAGCATCCCCGGTTCGAGTCATCATCAAATCACCTTGAGGAGCAAAAAGACCATTGACAAAGATCTGACTCGCATTTAAATCGATACGGCCGACTCCTGCTGAGCCACTTGAATTTCCATAAATACGGAGATAATTACCAGTGTTCGCTGTCAGATCGGTATAGGTTATGGCTCCACCAGAATAGTAAGTTTTAATACCGAATGCAGCTTGACCATCACGTTTCACTTCAAGGGCCGTATCCCAGCTAGTCGTAACGTCTGAATTAGTAATTCCAACTAAAGAAGTCGCCGACGCAGACGATCGATTCACTGAAAATAGGTTTCCGGGAGTTGTAGTTCCGACACCCACGTTTCCGCCGCCATAATAGGTTCTTCCAGATCCTCCGTCTTGCCAAAGACTTGCAGAAAATGGCAGCCTTGCAGAATCAATCGTTCCACTTGAAATTGCAGCCGCCGGTAATGATCCAATATTTGAACAAGAAAGCACGTCTGTAACTGCCGACCAAGTCAATGTTTGCGAGGCCGTACAGCTCGCAGGGAACTGCGCCACACCTGAGCTATTTCGCATTTGACCGATACCAAAAAATCCGGCGGAAGCCAAGTTGGATCCATTACCAAGAAAGACTTGGTCTGCAGCCAAGTTCGGCGAAAGTGGAGTAAATCCTAAAGCGCTGATCACATCGGCTGGCGCAACGGAGGTAAGGTAGGCGCCTGCTGGCTGTTTATTATTGAAAGCGATCCAATCGGCTGAAGACAAATAACCTGCCGCCGAAGAAGTTGCTTGGGCAATTGATATCTGTGGGGTCGTAGACCCGCTGGCAACAGACAAAGGAAGTCCTGCGACTGCTACCGAGGTGACAGAACCCGCTGTCCAACCGCCAGAGATCACTTTGCAGTTGCTACCCGCCGTATCGCAAATTTCTTGAGCTCGAATTCTTCCTTCGACATGAAGCTTGTCTCCGGGTGATGCAGTTCCGATACCGACATTTCCAGCAGAATCTACAGTCAAGCGAGGCAAATTATTTGTTTCAATACTGACAGCTTGAGAATCATTTGAGCCAAGTGTCACCGCACCTGAATTTCCACCATTCAATAGCGCCGATGAAAGCACCGAATTCCCTGCATCTGCCGGAGTGTAACCAAGGGCGCCCGAAATCTGGGCCGCATTGATCGAAGTCAGAAAACTTCCTGCTGCCTGCTTGTTATTGAACAGATTCCAATCTGCAGAAGACAAATATCCAGACTGAGAGGCATTCGCAGGCTGAATTGAAACCACGGGTGAGGTGCTTCCATTCGACACAGAGATCGGCAGTGATCCTGAGACATTCAACACAGTTCCACCGCCACTAGAAGAAATTTGCGTGGAGACCCATGACCGGGTGTCAGTATCCTTGGTGTCAACATAGGCTTTCGTAGCGGCATCACTCGCCGCCATTGGAGCCCCCACTTGTTCTAGCCGACGAGATTTCAGATTCCACTGCAGATCACCACCCAGCAAATCTTTCAAACTCTGAGTTTCGCTTCCGGTAAAAACCACTGCGGAACCGGCCCCTGAGACTTTCATCAGATTGTTAATTCCATAACCCGCAACTTCTTGCGCCTGCATCGCAAATGGCACCGACTTGATGGGAAGTCCTGCGATCTCCACCACATTCCCATTTTCATTGAAAGTCGCAGTTAAAAGTCGATCATCAGCGGAGCCAGGAACATAGCTAATACCGCTCGCACAATCGGCTCCGGATAATGTCAAAGCTGGGTTGTTCACAAACACTTGTTTGAAATCTGCGGCGACGCCCCCCGAGGCTCCGGCCAAGCGATGCACTGAGTGACCAAGCTCTACTGAGAATGCACCTTGTTTAAATGTGACCGATTGAGTTTCGGCCCATAACAGACAAAAGCCAGGATCCGGAGAATGAATTTTGAGTGAAACCGTCGCGGATCCATCTGGCACAGAACCATCCGGCCTGACCAATTTTCCATGATAGATAAATGCATTGGATGATTTAATATCAGCAGATCGAGTGACCTGAGCAGTCGCTGGTTTCGCGACCACAAAAACCGCAATCATAAAAAGTGAAACCCAAATGCTATTCATGCTCTTGGAACTTATCGGCTATCTATGGACTGAACTGAAGTCTCGAGGCACCTTCTCTGACGCCTAAAATTGAGAATTTTGACAAAAATTCTGGCTCAAAATGGGAAGCTAATTCTCTTTTGCAGAATGAGACAATGCTTCTAGAAGCTTTCCATAAATTCCATCAAAGCCACCGTTGCTCATGATCAGCACAACATCACCGGGGTGAGCCTCAGCGGCGACCCAATCTACAATTGCTGGGACCGACTGAAAACACTGCGCCAAGCACCCTTGTTTTTTCAAATCATCCACTAATTCCTCAGAGGAAAATCGATCCCCTTCGCCAATCTTAGCCTGGTCGAAAGCCGCCATTACGATCGCAACATCCGCGTGGGATAAAGCCTCTACATAGTTTTTTTGAAAAATCTTACGACGTGAAGTTGCCGAGCGGGGCTCAAAAACTCCGAACACTCTTCGTCCCGGATACAAAGTCTTCACAGCTTTCAATGTTTCTTTGACCGCCGTGGGGTGATGAGCAAAATCCTCAATCACCAAAACCCCTCCGGGCTCACCCAAAATTTCTTGGCGTCTTTTGACTCCAGTAAATGTCCCAAGCGCCGAACGCACCGAAGGCATTGCAAAACCCAAGGAGTGAGCCATCGCGATCACAGACAGGGCATTCAAAACATTATGTTCACCAGGAAGGATCATCGAAAATTCGTCAAGATTTTCAGTGCGAGCTTCGCCAGACAAAGAATCAGAAATAGAAGCTTTCCCCGCGTGTTGTCCCTGAAACCGAACCGAAAAGTGAGTCAGTCCCTCCGAAACTCTGAGGCCAAAAGCTTGATAGTCCGTACCCTTAAAACCGTAGCTCCATTTTCGCAAGCAACTGGAACTGTCCGCAATTTTTCGAACAGCTTCACTCTCCCCCCAATAAATCAAAGTGCCCTCCTGAGGCACAAGAGACATCAATTTCAAAAAAGCAGCTTCCACATCTTTTATGCTATTGTAAATGTCCGCATGATCAAATTCACAGCTGGTGAATATCACATGCCGAGGGCGGTAATGAATAAACTTAGGCACTTTATCGAAATAGGCCGTATCATATTCATCGCCTTCTATGACAAACCAATCCCCAGCTGGATTGCGAAAACTAAAAGGAAAATTTTTTGGAACTCCACCAATTAAAAAGCCAGGTTTGTGTCCCAGCTGATCCCAAACCCAACTAGCAATAGCTGTCGTGGTCGTTTTGCCGTGAGTCCCACTGATATTCACACATTGGCGATTCTCAATGACCCATTCCCCAATTGCTTTGGGCAGCGAGGTGTGAGGGATTTCAAGACGGCGCAGTTCTGTGGCCTCTTCGTTATTTGCAGAAATCACATTGCCCACAATCACAAAGTCCGGACGTGGATTCAAATTGGCGGCAGCGTAAGGTTTCTGAATTCGAATTCCCAAAGCTTCCAGCTGTGTCGACATGGGCGGATAGGGATTTGAATCCGAGCCCGTCACACGAAATCCCCGGTCCTTCAAAAGGCCCGCAAGACTGGCCATCGCCGTTCCACAAATTCCTATGAGATGTATGTGTGCACCAGATTTTAAGTTCAAATGAAGCTCCTATGACCTTCGAAGTTCTGTCACAACCCAATTATGAATCAAGGGTCTGAGGTTTTTGAATTCCTGATGATCACGGCCGAATAGGACTCGGTTACTCAAGAGAACCATCATCAGGTCAGCATCAGGATCAAACCAAATCGAAGTCCCAGTAAAGCCCGTGTGACCTACAGAATTGACACCAAAATAGTCTCCGGAACTTGCGCCCACTGCAGATCGCAGCATAAAACCAAGCGCAAAATCCCCTTCGCCCATCGGCTTTTGTCGAGCCGTAAATACCTTTGCGGTCTTTAGTTTGAAAGGTGTTTTCGCTACACCTAGAATTTGACTGCGTAAGAACAGTCCATACCAAGCCACATCATCAATGCTGCCGAAGAGGCCTGCGTGAGTGCTCACTCCACCAAAGCTCCAAGCATTGTCGTCGTGAACTTCCCCTTGCAGCATTTTCCCTCGCCAAGGGCAGCGCTCGGTCGGAGCATAAAGTTTCTGCGCGTGCGGTGGAACATTGTTCGGATGAAAAGTCAGACTCGTCAATCCAGAATAAATGCGATCAGAAAGCTGCTTCCAAATATCCAGCATCGGTTTTTGTTCGAGTTCCTGAATCACGGCTCCCAAAGAAAAAAATCCCAAATCAGAATAAACGGTGGCGCCTGGCGATTCGAAGGTTTCTTCTTTCAGAAGACTTTCTACTTTCTTCCATCTTTCTTCGATCGAGGCATCCTTAAGCTTTGTCTCACTAATTATAGATTCGTAATAAGGCTTCCACCATTTAATTCCTGATGTGTGCATGAGTAAATCCGAAACCCTCACCGTACTTGAAGGATACCAGGACAACACCTGTTGCACAGTCGTGGAAAGATTCCAGCGCCCTTCTTCGAAAAGCTTCATCATCACCGGAACTGTAAAAATAATTTTAGTCAGCGAGGCTAAATCATAATAGGGATAAACTTGCCCGACAGAAAGATCACAGACTTTTCGTCCTGATGAATGCACCTGCAACTGACAGCCGGGTGCTGCCGCAGGAAGGGCTTCGCTAATTTTTTTATGCAAGCGCTGCTCAAGAGCCGATAGCCTCATTTCAAAGCTCCAATTCCAGATTCAACTTTCAATAGACTATCCTTCCAAACAGCAGCGGTGCCAAAGGGCAAAGTTCTTTGCGGAAAGCCATGCCCGACAGGAAGATAACCAAAGACCGGTATTCCGATATCTTTGATAAATCTTTGCAGAGCTTTTTTAACGTAGGACTTCGTGCTGCGGCTGCCCCGAGCACCGCCTGAAGCATCACTTTTTAGAGGCTCGTCCCCACCTAAAAACTCACCAAGAAAGATCCCTCGCGCTCCTTGAAAACAGCCGGCATCGAAAAGATGATAGAGCATGCGATCAATGCGGTAGCCCCTCTCCGCGACTTCTTCGATAAAAACAAAATGCTGCTTCCCTTGCAGCGCCACTTTGGTTCCGATGGCACTTTGAAGAGTCATCAAATTCCCACCCAAAAATTCTGCTTTCAAAGCGCCACCTCGCGATTTCACCTGAAGAGCTTCTGCATTGAGTGGTTTGACCCCAGAAAATTCTAGCTCTTGCATCTTTCCAAAAACCAAAGATTGAATTTCTTTTTTCCCACGCAGTCCTAAGTCACCGGAGCCCAAGCGGACCAGAACCGGCCCGTGCAAAGTCGGCCACTGCCAAACTTGATTTAAGAAAAGATGTAGCGAAGTCACATCGGATAGACCCACAAAAATTTTTGCAGTCTTCGGCTTTTTCATTTTTTGTAAGTCTTGCATCAAACGATTGGAGCCATAACCACCCCGCAAACACCAGATGGCTTTTGAGTCCTCGGCCTGAAGGGCATTCGTCAAAAGCTCCAAACGTCTCTCGTCCGAGTGAGAGTGATAAAGAAAGGTTTTGATGCTGTCTTTGGGAAGCCGCGCACGCAAACCCCATTTTTCAAGCACCCCAAGCGCAGCCGACACCTCTTTCAAAGTGCAAGCCGAACCAGGAGCAATCACATCAACGAGGTCGCCCCGCTTCAAGGGACTTAAGCAAATCATCTTCTAACTGTGTCGGATATTTGCCATCAAAGCAAGCTGCGCAAAAATTCTTAGAATCCACATTGATCGCTTGAAACATGCCTTCCAGAGAAAGATAGCTCAAAGTGTCGGCTTCAATGAATTTGCAAATTTCGTCCGCAGAATAGTGTGCGGCTAGCAACTGACTTTTTTGTGGAGTATCGACACCGTAAAAGCAAGGACTGATGGTCGGGGGACTCGCGATCCGCACATGCACTTCTTTGGCACCTGCTGCTCTGACCAGACGAACAATCATCTGACTGGTTGTTCCACGCACCAAAGAATCATCGACCAGCACCACTCTCTTACCTTTGAGGATCGAAGCCTGGGGGTTCAGCTTAATTTTGACTCCCGAAGATCGAGTTGAAGACTCCGGATGGATGAAAGTCCTGCCCACATAGTGATTTCGAATAATACCCATTTCAAAGGGAATCTTAGATTCGACGGAGTAGCCTAGAGCCGCCGGTGTACCCGAATCCGGAACCGGCACGATGATGTCAGCATCCACCGGTTTTTCTTTCGACAACCAGCGACCAAATTGCTTTCGAGCCGCATAAACCGACTGACCGAAAACCACGGAATCAGGTCTTGAAAAATAAATATGTTCAAAGATGCACATGGCAGAACGAGTGGGTTTTTTAAAGGACTCGGACACCAGTCCTTTCGCATCAATCTTTATCATCTCTCCAGGAGCGATCTCTCGCACGAATTCGGCACCGATTAAATCCAGCGCACAAGTTTCTGATGCAACAATCAAAGCATCTTCGCCCTGATCATTTTTCTTTTTTCCCAAGACTAAAGGCCTAAAGCCAAATGTATCACGGGCTGCATAAAGAGCATCATGAGTCAAAAATACCAAGGAAAAAGCCCCCTCAAGCTGAGGTAAAACTTCTTTCAGTGCAGTCCAAAATTGATCTGTTTTGGTTCTTGAGATCAAATGCAAGATGGCTTCAGTGTCGGTTGTCCCTTGAAAAATCGCACCCTGTTCTTTGAGGGCTTTTTTCAAAGACTGGGCATTCACCAGATTTCCATTATGAGCCACGGCCACTGGACCTGTGAGAAGGTCCGCACAAAGCGGCTGTGCATTGCTGAGTTGATTGACCCCAGAGGTTGAATAGCGCACATGCCCGATGGTCGTTCGGCCTTTCAGGCCATCAAGTATTTTATCATTGAAGACATCGCCAACAAGGCCAAGCGCCTTATGTGACCATTGTTTTCCATTGTCTAAAGAAACTATACCCGCCGATTCCTGTCCACGGTGTTGCATGGCATAGAGGCCTAGATAGGAAAACTTTGCAGCGTTTTCAAGATTCCAAATCCCGACGACTCCGCACTCTTCACCCCATTGTCTCAAAAATCCTCCTTGCGCCATCTTGAGCTAAAGAATTCAGCTCACTGACTTTGATTTTTTCGGCCTTGAATTCCAAATTGTCAGAAATAACTTCTCCAAGTTTTCGAACTTCGATGTCGCCCAGTTCTGCTTGAACTGCGGCTGCGTCCTTCACTTCTAAAATTACTTGATAGAGTGTCTCGGTTGAAAAATCTGAGGCATCTATGGAAGCATCAAAGCGAAGTCCCAACAGCGATTGCACTTTAGACTTTAAGGGCTGCTGCTTGGTGCACATCTTCGCAACGGAGGCTAGAATTCCCCCTCGACCCACCATTTGCGAACTTTCCACGAGGCCCTTGTCGACAAGGACTTTCAAAGTTCTTCCAAAATCTCGCACTCGTTTGGGATCAAATTCACCCATCCAAGTTTTTTCACCCATTGCACTTTGAACAATATCGCATTCCACAAGAAGGACTTCATTTCCCACACGAGTGAATTGATCTTCTGGAATTTTTTCCACTCCAGTGCGCAGGCCAACAATTCCCACAGCTGGCGTCGAAGTGATCGGGTTTCCCTTTGTTTCGTTATAAAAACTGACATTACCGCTGACGACGGGAACATCCAAAGTAATGCAAGCATCGCGAATGGCTTCGACGGCCGCGACAAACTCGCTCATAATTTTTGGATTTTCGGGGCTTGCAAAATTTAAACAGTCCGTCGCTGCGAGAGGCACCCCGCCCTTGATCAGCATTTGTAGGCTTGGATAAAATACAGAATCAAAACCGCCCAGCTCAGCATCCCGCTGCATCCACTCCGGACGACAGCCCACCGCCATACAAAGTCCGCGACCTGAAAGAGGAAGTCTTTGCACGGCCACATCATGATCCGCACCTCGCGCCGTCATTCCACCCACTCGCTGATCGTATTGGTTAAAAATAAAATCACGATCACAACCTTGGCTTGAACCTAAATACTTCTTCAGCTGCTCGGTGAATGAAACCGCCCGGGCCTCTAAACTGGGAACTCGGTTGGGGTGGTTCCAATTTTCGTAAGGTCTTTGATATTGAGGAGCATTATCCACTAAAAGTTTCGGATCTAGAGAAGTCAGCTCCTCGCCCTTCCAGAATAAGCTCACTTCTGGATTTGCCACAACTTCGCCGATGCGAACGGCGTCCAGTCCCCAATTTTGAAAAATTGACTTGAGAGCTTCAAAGTTGGTGGGCTCGCAAATAAGCAGCATTCTTTCTTGGGATTCGGAAAGCAAAATTTCTTCGGGCTGCATGGTTGGATCTCGCAAAGGCACTAAATCCAGATGCATCCGCATGCCCAGCTGACCTTTAGCAGACATTTCAAAGCTGGAACTGGTCAGTCCAGCAGCACCCATATCTTGGATCGAAACAACCCAACCCTTTTTGAAAACTTCCAAACAAGACTCGATCAAAAGTTTTTCGTAGAATGGATCCCCAATTTGCACATTGGGTCTTTTACTTTCAGAATTTTCATCAAAGGATTCACTGGCCATGGCAGCGCCGTGGACTCCATCTCGTCCAGTTTTGGCGCCCACATAAATCACCCAGTTCCCCACGCCTTTAGCGCCGGACAAAGTAATGGGTTCGCCTTTTTGAATGAGTCCGACTGCCATAGCATTCACTAAAATATTTTGATTGTAACTGGGGTCAAAATTCGTTTGACCAGTGATTGTGGGCACCCCAACGGAATTGCCGTAACCAGAAATTCCTTTCACCACACCTTGGATCAAACTTTTCATTCGCGGTGCCGAAGGCTCCCCGAAGCAAAGATAGTCCGCCAGCGCGATGGGCCGCGCGCCCATTGTGAAAATATCTCGCAAAATTCCACCCACACCCGTCGCCGCCCCTTGATAGGGTTCAATAAAGCTTGGGTGGTTGTGGGATTCCATTTTGAAAACGATCTGTTCGCCCTGACCAAGATCCACGATTCCGGCGTTTTCACCTTCGCTGGTGACGACCTTTGAATTCATCGTTGCCGCAAATTTTTTCAAATGGATTTTCGAACTTTTGTAGGAACAGTGCTCGCTCCAAAGCGCCGAAAAAAGAGCCCACTCAACCCCTCGGGGCGCCCTTCCCAAAATCGATTCGATGCGCTTGTATTCATCCTGTGTCAGTCGATAGTGCTTTAGCTTTTCTTCGAAAGTTTTTTCACTCATAGAAAACTCCATCCATCGTGACCACCCATCCAATCAAATAGAGCCCGCTCTGGATGTGGCATCAGTGCAGCCACTCGACCAGTTGCATCGTTAACACCGGCAATGTCGTGAATGGATCCATTGGGATTCACTGAATACCTTAGCCAAACCTGTCCCTGATCTTCAATGCGCTTCAGACTTTCTTCATCGGCATAAAATCGTCCGTCGCCATGAGCGATCGGAAGACGCAATTCTCGAGCTTCAAAATGTTTCGACCAGTGGGATTTGGTGTTTTCCACTTTAAGATCCACCCAATCGTCATTAAAACGACCTTTTTGATTTTTCAAAAGTGCGCCGGGCAAAAGACCACATTCAGTCAAAATTTGGAAGCCATTGCAAATGCCAAGAACAGGACCACCTCGGCTCACAAATTCTCGAACGGATTTCATGACAGGACTTCGAGCCGCGAGTGCGCCAGAGCGAAGATAGTCTCCATAACTAAAGCCGCCTGGCAAAATCAGTGCATCCACCTGGGAGGGTTCAAACAGATCTTTATGCCACAGCACCACCGGCTGAAGCCCTTTAGCTTGCACCATTTGAATGACATCACGGTCACAATTGGTCCCGGGAAAACGAATGACTCCAATGGATTTCATTCAGAACTCCTTTACATTTTTATAACTTCAAAAGTTTCAATCAAGGGATTGCACAATACGAATTGAGCGATCTCTTTCGCTTTGCCCAGGGCTTCTGTTTCGGAGCCAGGAAGATTGAGCTCAATAAACTTTCCTACGCGCACGGCCTCGATTGGAAAAGAATGGCCTCGAAGCGTATCTTCGACTGCGCGACCTTGGGTATCAAGCACTTCGGCTCTGGGCATGACTCGGACTCCAATTTTCATTTGCTGAGCTCCTTTTTAAGACGATTCAAAACATCCACATAGCTTTCTTCAATTTTTCCTAGATCCCTGCGGAATCGGTCTTTGTCCAATTTTTCATTCGTGGTCTTATCCCACAAACGGCAACCATCCGGTGTGATCTCATCAGCAAGAACCACTTGTCCGTCTTTGGTGCGACCAAACTCCAATTTAAAATCCACCAGCTGAATTCCGATTTTCGCGAAAAGGCTCACCAGCAGTGCATTCACTTCGATAGCAAGCTTTGAAACTTTTTGAACATCATCTTCAGTAGCATAACCAAGAATGACCACTTGCTCTACGTTCACAAATGGATCTTGGAGCGCATCATCTTTATAAAAAAGTTCCAGTAAAGGCCTCGGTAAAGGCTTGCCTTCCGGAAGTCCGAACTTCTTAGCCGTGGAGCCCGCCAGCACATTGCGAACAACCACTTCCAAGGGAATCATGCTCAGCTTTTGGCACAGAAGCTCGTTGGATGAAAGTTTTTGAAGCAAATGCGATTCGATTCCATGAAATCTTAAATAGTCAAAAATCAAGGCTGTGATTTCGCAGTTGATGGCCCCTTTACCTTCAAATTCCCCTTTTTTCTGAGCATTGAATGCGGTGAGACTGTTCTTAAATTCCACTCGAATTTGCTCTGAATCAGCTGTGGACCAAACCCTTTTGGCTTTGCCTTCATAAATCATCTGGCTCATTTTTTCTCCGGCTTCTTACCCAGCACTCGCTGGATCACTTGTTTCACATTTCTTTGATTTTTCTTTCCACTAAACAGAAAATCCAGTTCTTTGGCTGCGATCAGTCGGCTGAGTTCCGCATCCCTCAGAATTTTTTCACGCAGGTGATCGCCCTTACCCAAGGAATGACAAAGCCGCTGCACATGTCTATAGGCAACTTCGCGGGAAAGGCCTTTTTCGACCAAGGCTAAGAGCACCTGCGAACTAAAGACCTGTCCTTGAGAGGATTCAACATTATCGAGCATTCGTTTTTTATGGATCTCTAAACCTTGAATCAGAATTGCCATCCGATGAACGGCGTAATCTGCGATAATAAATGCATCGGGAAAAATCACTCGCTCAACGGAAGAGTGACTGATGTCTCGTTCATGCCAGAGCGCCACGTTTTCCATCGCGGCTGAAGCATAACTGCGTAGCAGCCGCGCACAGCCCGTCAAGTTTTCGGCACTGATGGGATTCTTTTTGTGAGGCATCGCTGAAGAACCTTTTTGCCCTTTGGAAAAACCTTCCGTCAGTTCATTCACTTCACTGCGCTGAAGATGCCTCAGTTCGATCGCAAGCCTTTCAATCCCTGTCCCTAACATCGCCAGCGATACAATCATCTCTGCGTGTCGATCTCGAGGAATGACCTGTGTCGCCACAGTTTCGGTGACCAAAGACAATCTCCGAGCTACTTTAGCTTCGACCTCTGGAGGCTGCCCCGAATAAGTACCAACCGCCCCCGAAAGTTTTGCAATCATCATTTGATCCAGGGCTTGCTCTATACGTGTGCGATTCCTTCGCAGTTCCGCAAGGAAACCCGCAAGCTTCAATCCAAAGGTCACGGGTTCCGCAAACATCCCGTGAGTGCGGCCCACACATAAAGTGTCTTCGTGTTTTTTAATCAACTCCCAAAGACTGTTTTCAAGAAAATCGATGGATTTTTTCAGAACTTCACCAGCGTCTCGCACCTGAAGGCTAAAAGCTGTATCCAGCACATCCGAACTCGTCATTCCAAAATGCACATAGCGGCCCATCTTCCCGACGTGTTCGGCCACATTGGTAACGAAGGCAATGACATCATGCTTAGTTTCTTTTTCGATTTCAAGAATGCGCTTCACAGAAAAGCGGCTTTTAGTGGCGATGTCTTTGGCCGCAGCTTTGGGAATGATTCCCATGGCTGCTTGGACATGGGCAACAGCAATTTCCACTTCCAACATTTTGGCGAAGCGATTTTCTGTTTGCCAAATATTTCCCATCTCAGAGCGCGTGTAGCGTTCGATCACAGAGATTTCTCCTTTTCGCGGCCGGATTTTTTTGCTTTTTCTTCAAGAGATTTTTTCCACCAAGCTTCAAGCTTGCCGAGTAAATTTTGATCGTGCTCAAAGAGGTGGGACCAACCAAGACCGCTCCACACTTCAGGACTGTGAAAGAGGACTACCTCCGAGCCTGAATTCGAAAGCTTTCCGAATCCTGTGCCTTGGCTCTGGCTTTTTCCCTGGCCACTAAAAATCGGAAAACGCGTCGGCCCAGTCTTTTCAAAAGTCTGATGTCCAGTCGTTGGCTCTTCACTGAGTTCAGCTTTCAAAGCTTCTGACTGTTTTGCAAATCTGCGAACGATGTACTGTGCTCGTTCATGCAGGTAAGAACGCTGAAAACGCATCGACAGGGGCAGGCGGCACCAAATATCAAAAAGTTCGGGGTTTGCGGTGCGCTGAACGACATAGAAATTTTCATGAGTCATTGGCAGGTCTATGTGATTCATCCAGATAGTATGAAATGGGAGACTTTCTCGCTCTGGGCTCTCGGCCAAGCGAAATCGATACTTGTTCCAATACCACTGCGGAGCTTGAGGGCCCGCCGGAAAAAGCCTCGAACAAATAGTCGAAGAAACGAAATGGGTTTCTTCGGAAGTCAAACACCACACCAGCATTTCATATTGAATGGTTTCTGAGGATTCAATGCCAGCTTCGGAAAACTCCACTTTGCGAGCACCTGATTTTCGAATGGAACTGATGTCTCGCAGGACTCCCGGTTTCTTGATATTCACAAGGCGTCGGCCAGCGGCCTCTAGTGACCTTTGAATTCCCAATCGACTCACTTGCCGAAAAGAAACTTCTGCCTCTGATGTGGAGCACATTGGCAGCTTAAAGACTTCTCTGCCCTCTTGATATTGATTGGCGTTAAAATTCCTTAAGGCCAATAATGGCCAGGTCTGTGTCAGAGGAAGATTTCCTATTTTCGAAGCTTCGGAATCGGACAGTCGCTCAATCCTTAAAAGGTCACGAATTTCTTTTTTAATCCCTAACTTCTCCATTCGATGTTCTGCCACAGGACCGCGGAGTTCCACCGGTCCGGAGGGCAAAACAAATGTGATCCCTTCAATCTGTCGTATCAAAGGATCGTCTTCATTCAGTCGCTCGCGCTGAATGGAGGTCAACCCCGCTTGATTTAAACCAAAGGGACCTTCCCATTCTTCGGGTGGAGTGAGTCCCAATTGCTCAGAAACATCGATTAAAGTAACGGGAATATCTTTGGCCGCAAGCTCCATTGCCAAAGAGTGCCCTCGCCCAAAAACAGATACGACCAAGACGGAAGTTGAAAGGCTCATCCTTTTAAATTCCTTGATTGAAAATTATTGAGCTCAAACCATCGCCGCACAAGAGTTTGTTCTTGAATAGAAAAAGCAGTCTGAACATCTTCCAAAGTTGCCGGCTGCTTTTGAGAGGGTCTGCGAAGATTCGGCATTCTTTTTTGCAGAACCACTGGTCCTGCATCCAGCTCTTCGATCACCCCATGAATACTTGCACCCAGCTCTGCACCTTCTTCAAAGCTGCGCTCCAAGGCGCGGCTTCCACGAAAAGCCGGCAACAAACTGGGATGGACATTCCAAATTCGGCCAGCCCACAATTTTAAAAAGGAGCCCGGTATGATTTTCATATAGCCCAATAGAAAAATCTGATCAATGCTTCGATTCAAAAGCTCGAATTGAATTTGTGAATAGTCGATGACTTTAGAACCGGCTACCAGGGGAGTCACCAAGGTGGGAATTCCCAAACGTCGTGCCTTCTTGATTCCTAGAGCAGATTCTTTAGAAGATATCACTAGAGCGATATTCGCGAGCGCACCCATTTCAATCACCGCCTGTGCCGTGGATCCTCTGCCAGATATGAAGAGGGCCCATCGCTGCATCACGCAGTGACCTCGCCGACATCCATGGCTTTAAAGCCGTGCTTTTGAATACACTGCTTCACCAAGTCCACATCCTGGGGGGAGACAACAAAACAAAAACCCAAACCGCTATTGAGTGTTTTTAAAAGCTCATCACGACTGAGGCCTGTGCGTTTTTGCACTTCAAGAAAAGGTGTCGGAATTTCCCATTCCTTCAAAGTGGCTTTTAAATGAGAAGGTAAAACGCGAGGGATATTTTCGATGCCGCCGCCAGTGATATGAGCCGCCGCATGCACCGAAACTTTGGTTTTCACTTCTTCAGTGAGCTTCACGTAAAGTGCCGTGGGAATTAAAAGTTGATCCGCCCAGGCATCTAAATCTTTTTCAAAAACTTTTCTCAGCAAAGAATAACCATTGGAATGAAAACCCGAACTTGAGACCCCGACGATTTGATCCCCAGCCTGCACCCGGTGAGGACCCCAAGCTTGATCTTGATCCACGATTCCGACAGCGAATCCCGCACAATCAAAATCACCTTGATGATAGACGCCCGGCATTTCTGCAGTCTCTCCACCAACAAGGGCACAGTTGGATTCGTGGCAGGCCTCGCGAACTCCAGAAAGAAATTCTTTAGCCCCGGCAAGTTTAAGTTCACCTGTGGCGTAATAGTCGAGGAAGATGAGGGGCGAGCCGCCTGTGCAAATCAGGTCGTTCACACACATTGCGACCAAGTCCTGTCCCACACCTTTGTAACGCTGAAATTGGGAAGCCAATTTAACTTTTGTACCCACACCATCAGTGCAAGTCACAATGCAGGGTTTTTTCATTTCAGGAAAATCGATTCGGAAGAGAGAAGCAAAACCACCAATTCCTGAAACTATTCTTGCTTGATGAGGCTGACTTTTTGAAGCTTGCTGAGCAGAGGCTTCTTCAGCTAGCCAATCGACAAGCTGATCACCGGCTTCAACGTCCACGCCAGCATCTTTGTAAGAGAGTGATTTTCCATCTGTGGCCACGAGCAAAACTATTATGTTTCAAGTTGAAACGCAAGACTTTGATCAGATCCATTTGGGACCTTTTCTCTAGAAGTGCCGTCTCAATTCTGGCTAAATAGAAGCTGGGGGAATTATGATTCGCAGTCTTCCACTTCTTGCCATGGTGGTCGTTTTTTCATCTCTTTTATTGAGTCATTCGACCTCCCAAGCGTCTGATGGTGGCCTTTCTAATGGCGGCTCATCCGATGGCAGCTTGTACGACGCTTACAAAAAAAGCATCAATACATCTCCACCAAGATATCTTGCCCAAACCGAATCCGAAGACTCTTTTGACCCCTTTGCAGATTACAGTGAATTTGATGATTCGGGGGACGAAGAATCTGACATTAACTTTTTCAGGCACGGCCGTTTTCTGACCCTCGGCTTTCAAGGCGGGATGCGTGGTTTTACAGAGAGTTTAGCTGAACTCTATGCCTCTGGGCCCAGCTATGGAATTTTTCTTTGTTTCTTTTTCGATATGCGTTTGGCCATTCAGATGGGAATTTTGACTGGAGATCACGGGTTCGAGGCCTCGGGGTCGTCAACGAAAGTGGAAGGAAATGCCTCCCTTACGATGGTCAATATTGATATCAAATATTATTTCAATACTCAAAATGTCACTCGCGGCCTGGCCGATCTTAATCCCTACATTCTTGGTGGAATTTCTCAAGTTCATCGGACGGTCAGCCTTGCTGGCAGCGAATTTTCAGGAAAAGATTCCACTATGGGATTGAATCTAGGTGCCGGTATTGAATTGGCCGCAATGAAAAAGAAAGGTTTTTTGGGACTACAGGCCTCTTATCGTTACATTCCCTTTGCGGATGAAACCAAACCTCTGCAAATCAGCTTGGCTCCGGTTGAGTTTGCCACTCTCAAACCAGCGGGCGACTCCATCGACTTCCTTCTGATCTGGGGATTTAATTACTAAGCAGGGACGATTCATCTGCCCTTTATAGCACCATAAACTTGGAGCAGCACTGCGATCACCATCACGGCCGGAGCTACATAACGCAGAATCATCTGCCAATAAGGATACAGAGTCTGCGTGTCCGGCTGATCATCTTGTAAAAAATGCTGCCGGATATCCATGGCATTCACTCGGCGCACCAATACATAAGCCAGAGCAATAGCCACCGGCGGCAAATACCAATTGATCAAAAAGGAATCTAAAAATTCTAAGATTCCCTTTCCAAAGAGCTTCATGTCTTGCAACCAATTGGACGATATCGCGGGAAAAATAGAAATAATCAAAGCTATGATGCCCACCAGCCATGCGCTGCTTTTTCGGGAACCCACCCGGGCCTCAATCATATTTGCAACAATGCCTTCAAGAAGTCCGATGCTTGCCGCAAGCGCCGCCAAATAAAGACAGAGAAAAAAAGCGATTCCAAAAAGGGCGCCGCCTTTAAGACCGATGATAAACCTCGGAAGGGCCTCAAACAAGAGGCCTGGATCTGATATGGGAACTTCGGAAGCTGATAGCGCGACTGAAAAAACCAGTAAACCAGAAAGTAAAGACAAGCAGGTATCGACCACCATCACTCGAAAGGCAGCCCCTGGCACGTGCACTTCGTTTGAAAGATGGGAGCCAAAAGTCACCATCACTCCAAAACCCACACTGAGAGTAAAACACACATGTCCCAAAGCATGAAGAAGGGCACCACTTTTCAGCTGTGAAAAATCCGGATAAAATAAAAATCTGAGTGCTTGAGGGACTCCGGGCAAAGACAAGGCCTGTGCAAAAAGTATAAAGAGCAAGACTGCAAAGATTGGCATCACAACCGCAACCGTGCGTTCAAGGCCTTCAGTGAAACCCTTCATAACGATAATCATCGTCACCAAAAGATGAACACTCGCTAAACCCACCTGGAGGGGACCACTGTTCAATAGTTGACTGAGGGAAATCGAACCCGGATCACTGCTGAAGCCCGCAAACTCCATAAGAAACTGCATCAAAAAGTGCAGCACCCAGCCACTAATCACGGCATAGTAGGAAAGGACCACCAAAGACAGCGTTAATCCCAAATAACCAATCCACTGAAGATTGCTGCCGATGCGATTTCCCGCTGAACTTGAACCGCCCGAGGGGTTCGCCGAAAGAGATTTTAATGCTTGCACCACGGATTTTCTTTGAATTTTTCCCAGCATCAATTCACCGATCAAAATCGGCAAACCAATGACAAAGCAAAGAAGAACATAAAGCAAAACAAAAGCCCCGCCTCCGTTGTCGCCAACGATGTAGGGAAAACGCCAAAGGTTCCCTAAACCACAGGCTGAGCCTATAGCCGCTAAATAAAATCCGAATCGGGTTGTCCAGCCCTGACGATTCATTCGTTCAAATTCCTCAATCGCTGCGACTCTTCATAACGAAAATCCGAAGTGGAATACCCCAAAGATCGAACTTTTCTTTCATCTGCTTGACCAAAAATCTGCGGTAGGAAGGATCGACACCTTGAGGCGAATTAGCAAAAGCAATGAAGGCTGGTGGCTTTTGAAAAGTCTGAGTCAAATAGTAGAATTTGACGTTGTTGTTTCCATGAACAGGAGCCGGAGCTTTCCGAATGGTTTCAAAGAAAAAGTCATTGAGTGCAGAAGTCGGAATGCGAAAATCAAGTTTATCAGAAACTTTGAGGACTTCTTGCAAAAGAGCGCGAACTCCGTGTCCAGTTTCTGCGCTGGTGAATACTAAGGGAACATCAGTGAAAAAGTGAAAGACCCGCTCAACTTTGTCACGAAACCACTTTTTGTATTCCGGATTTTTTTCTTCGGCGAGATCGATTTTATTGGCGACTAAAATCACGCCTTTATGATTTTCCAAAATGAGCTGCATGATGCGTGCATCTTGCTCCACTGGACCGATCAAACAGTCGATCACCAATAGCACGATGTCCGAGCGTCTGAGGCTTTCCCTCGATTTAAAGGAAGAAATCACTTCAAGTTCTTCATCTTGTCTGCCCTGCCGGCGAAGCCCGGCCGTGTCCACGAGAATCATTTTTTTATTGTCGAAAAGAAAAGGCGTTTCCACTGCGTCCGTCGTGGTGCCCGCGATCGGCGAAACAATCATGCGATTTTCACCCAAAAGGGAATTGATCAAGCTGGATTTACCCGCGTTGGGTTTACCTAAAAAAGCAATGCGAATCCCGGGCTCCATCTGTAGATTTTCTTCTGGCAAGCGATCATACAGCCACTCAAGGACCTGAGACAGGCCTCGTCTTTGTTCAAAAGACACGCCCACCACTTCTTGAGAAAATTCATGGAACTCAGCTGTGTGCATATCGACTTCATGTTCTCGATCGAGCTTATTGACGATGATCAAATAAGGTTTTCCAGATTCAGAGGCAATCCGCACCATTTCGCGATCTTCAGTCATCAGACCCGCTCGACCATCCATCACCACCAAAAGGAGATCCACTTCGTTCAAAAATTCGATCACTTGTTCGCGAATCAAGGAGGATATCAAATCCGCAGCCTCAGTGATTCCACCAGTGTCCACCAATTGAAAAGTTCGGCCCCAAAGTTCGGCTTCTTCGATTAGAATATCGCGAGTGACCCCGGGCTGATCCTTGACCAGGGCTTTTCGAGTTTCCGTCAGAATATTAAAGAGAGTCGATTTCCCAACATTCGGTCGACCAACAATGGCGACCCGAGTGAAGAGCTGCGAGCTTCCAGAGCCCTGACCGATACTAGCTGTCATGTGAATACCCCAATTTTTGCATCACTGTGCGATCTTGATCCCATTTTTCTTTCACTCGAACTTGCAGACCTAAAAATATTTTCTTGCCTACGAGGCGTTCAATTTCTAACCGAGATTCCTGACCAATTTGTTTAATCCGGCTGCCACCTTGGCCAAGAACGATGGGCCGATGACTTTCCTGGGACACTAAAATTTCGGCATTGATGCGATCAATTTTGACATCTTCTTCATACTTTTGAATCACCACCGCAAGCCCGTAGGGAACCTCTTGGTGAAGATAATTAAAACATTTTTCACGGACGATTTCTGTGACTAATTCCCGAACAGCATGAGGAGTAAATAGCTCCACATCAAAGATGGGACGTTCACCTTCTTTGAGGGAACTTTTCAGAACATCCAAAATGGACTGTTTAAACTGCTTAAAGTCATCTTTTTTCCAATGCGCGGAAAATTCGATCACAGGAACTTTTAAACCGAGCTCTTGAATTTGTTTTTGCAGTTGGACTCGGCGGCTCACAGATTCAGGAAGATCCGTTTTTGATATGATAATTGCTGCCAATTTTTCACTCTTGATGCACTCTTTGAGAACCTGAAGCAAATCTTCTTTTTTATCAGCGTCCAGATTCAGTACGGCGATTACGCAGCCGGCATCTGCGATCACTTCATTATATTCTTTCGATAAAAAGGCGTTCAGTCCCTTTTCAGAATCGATTTTCCCTGGCGAATCCACAAGGACTGCTTGAAAATCGGCTTCATTCCAAATCCCAAGGACTCGTCGGCGTGTGGTCTGAGGTTTCGCCGAAACAATGGAGACCTTTTCGCCCACGAGGGCGTTCACCAAAGTACTTTTTCCAGCATTCGGCAGCCCAATAATTCCTACGTAACCTGTTTTCATTGTGCGGAATTCCTCCATAAATTCAGGGCCAATCTTGCAGCTTCTTGTTCAGCAATTTTTTTCGAGCGGCCTTGAGCCTGAGTGATTGGTACTCCTCGGACTTTAACTTCGACAGCAAACAGGCGTTCATGCGGTGGACCTGACTCACTCACCAGCTGATAAACTGGAGTCACCTTTAGGAGTGCTTGCACTTCCTCCTGAAGGCGAGTTTTAAAATCATCGGCCCCTGCTTCGCGATCGCCGACGGAAGTGATGCGCTCGCCGAAGTGTTGTTCCACCAAGTCACGGGTTCGCGGATAGCCAGCCTCGACAAAAATCGCACCAAGAATTGCTTCATAGGCCGAAGCTAAAATTCGTGGCTTACCCTGCCCACCACTTTGGGCCTCACCCTTACCAAGCAAAACTTCCGTATGAATCATCAAATTTTGTGCGACTTGCGCAAGAATGCTTTCATTCACCAAGGAGGCTCGCTTTTTGGAAAGTGAGCCTTCCGAATCATCTGGAAACTGCTTCATCAATAAATCAGAAAGAATCAGATCGACGACTGCATCACCCAAAAATTCTAATTTTTCGTTGTTACCATTTTGCGCGGCTGTCATTTCATAATCATAGCTTTTATGCGACAAAGCTTGTTTGAGGAGCTGACGATTCTGAAACTCATAGCCCAGTTTTTCTTCGATCAGTGTCATCCGTGCGCCCCCACAAGAATCTCAGGCCGAGCTTCAGCTACCACTTCGCCGGTGAGCGATCCTTCAGGATTCGCGGCAGAGCCTCCCTCCCGATAGCCAGTGATGCGCAGCCAGCGTTCTTGCGGCGATTGAGCGTCAAATTGCTTCACTGGAACTTCAATATTCCAATAATCCCGACTTAAGAAAGTGAGAGTTTTATTTTCTGCCTTGAGCTTTGTTTTCTTTAGCAGTGGCAAAGCCAATTTTAACTCACCCATTTGTTTTTGAGCGGTGATCTGATAGCGCTGAAGCGAAAGTTGTCTGAGCAAAGAAGCCCGATGTTTTCGCTCGGCCCAAGGCACAGCCTCCGGCATCACTTCAGCCCGAGTCCCTTTTCTTTCACTGTAAGGAAAAACATGAATTCGATTCCAAGGGGATTTCGACAAGGATTCAAAAGTCTCTTCAAAATGGGTTTCTGTTTCACCGGGAAAGCCGGCAATCACATCCATGCCAACGAAAGCACCAGGGACGCGAGTGGCAATTTGCTCCAAAGCCGCTTCCACTTCCTGCCTGCCGTACTTTCGTTTCATTCCGCTAAGGACAGAATCCGAGGAACTTTGAATGCTCATATGAAAATGCGGACAAAGTCTTGGATCTTGAAAAAGCTCCAGCAAGCGTTCGGACAGCTCAATGGGCTCCAGACTGGTGAGGCGAATGCGCGGCACTTTTGTTTTTTGAAGCAATGTTTCGATCAAGCCTTCAAGTCCCGCGCTGGCGGCAGAAGTTGAAGTTTCGTCTTGATAGTCACCGATATGGACCCCAGTCAAAACCACTTCTTGAACTTGATCTCTTTCCAATTCCTGCACCCGTTTGACCAACTCTTGAACCGGAATGCTGCGACTTTTACCGCGAGCGTAAGGAATAATACAAAAGCTACAAAACGAATTGCAGCCATCTTGAATTTTAAGAAAAGACCGGGAATGAGCCTCTTCAAGCCCTCCGCCCATTTCTAAATCTTCTTTGCGAAAAATATTTGATTTAAAAACTTTTTCAGTGAGTTCCCCTTTTAGATGTTGATTCAACAAATAAGGCAGCAGTCCTTTGTGAGAATTAGCGACCACAAGATCCACCGAAGGCAACTGATCAAAGGAGCCCGTGTCCACTTGAGCAGAACAACCCGTCACAATGATTTTTGCATCAGGATTATTGGCTTTTATTTTCCGAATCTCACGCACAGCTTGCTTTGTGGCTTCGGCGGTCACGGCGCAGGTATTCAGAACGTGAATCTGCGGAAGACCCTTCTGATCGGCCGAAGAAGCCAAACCAAATCCTGCTTCGGTCAAGTTTTTCTGAATGAGGCCCGAGTCGTAAGTGTTTACTTTGCAACCGAAGGTGTGAACAGTCACCTTCATAGGCGCACCTCAGCCGAAGCCGGTATCAACTGACTTGGATGAATCGCAGGAACCGCATGAATGGGATGCAAATCTTCCGCGGGCAGAATCCAGCCTCCACCAAGAAGTTTTTGATTCTGATAAAGCACCGCCGCTTGTCCTGGCGTTACTGCCCTTTGTGGTTCATCGAACTGAAGCTTCCAGTTTGGGCCTTCGCGCAGAAGCTTGGCCCGAGCGCCCTTGAGTGAATAGCGAATTTTTACGTCAAAGCTCTGACCTTCGATTTCCTTTGCGGAATCTGGATGCAGCAGATGCAAATCCCTGAGGCGCAGTTCGCTTTGATAGAGATATTTCTCTTCACCAATCCAGACCGTGTTCGTTTGAGGATCTGTTTTTAGGACAAAAAGTTTTTCGTGGTGATCCAACCCCAAACCTTTTCCTTGGCCATAAGTGAAGCGATGAAAGCCCGTGTGGCGTCCCATCACTTCGCCTCGAGGATATCTTCGAATTGTTCCCGCCATTTTAGAAATTTGTTTAGCGTCGACATTTTCTTCTATGAAGCGGTCATAACCTTTATTGCCCACGAAACAAATTCCTGTTGAATCTTTTTTCCGGGCCGTCTCAAAACCCATGCGTTCTGCTTTGGCGCGGACCGCGGGCTTTTTAAGGTGGCCAATCGGGAAAATGAGACGAGGAACTAGTTCGGGCTCAATCGTAAATAGAAAATAAGTTTGATCTTTAAAATCATCGGCACTTGTGAAAATGGAAGCTCTCCCATTTTCGTCGGCCTCGATGCGTGCGTAATGGCCCGTCGCTAAATAGTCGCAGCCGAGTTCTTCCATTTTTTGAATCAAATGACCAAATTTCAGATAAGTATTGCAGTTCACGCAAGGCAAAGGAGTGTTCCCTTGCAAGTAAGATTCAATAAATGGGTCTATGACCGCAGCTTTGAACTGGGACTCCACATTGAGCACATAAAAGGGAATGTTCAATCGATCTGCCACTGCTCGAGCGTCCTCGACATCGATCGAAGAACAACAGGTCCCATGTCCTTCATCGACTGAGCAAGTCGTGTAATCCCAAACTTGCAAGGTGGCACCGATAACCTCATAGCCCTGCTCAACAAGCAGTCCCGCGGCAACGGAGCTATCGACTCCGCCACTCATTGCGACAAGCACTCGTCCTTTTGTTGGGTTGTTGGCCGTGCCACTGATTTGGTTATTTGCTGGGCCTTCTGTTTTCATAAAGAGGCCTCCTGAAAGTTTGAAGGGCTGCGCAGGTCTCGGGCTTTTAATGATCGCAGGTGTCGAGTCACCTTTTCCAGAGCTTCGAGGAATAAATTGATTTCTTCGAGGGTGGTTTCCCAACCCAGTGTCACTCGCAAGCTCGATTGCGCTTCGGTACGGCTCAGTCCCATGGCCAAAAGCACAGGACTTGGTTCTGGATTACCGCTAGAGCAAGCGGCCCCGGTACTGACTGCAAAACCCAAAATATCTAAATTCATCAATAAAGATTCTCCATCAACACCTTCGATCACCAGATGTGAAGTATTGCAAATGCGCGCGCTTTCTGTGGCGGTCCAGCGAACTCCAGAAATTTTTTCCGTCACACTCAGTTCGAAATAATTTCTGAGCTTGGTGAGTTCCTGTGTCTTGCTGGCAACTTTTGAAAGTTCACGGGCCATTGCTCCGAGGGCCGCGATACCGAGAACATTCTCTGTTCCCGCACGGCGATGACGCTCTTGTCCGCCACCCAGAACTAGAGGAAAAGTCGGTGCGCCTTTTTTAAAATAGGTCACGCCGGTCCCTTTAAGGGCATAAAATTTATGTGCAGAAAAACTGGCGTAATCAACATCCCACTCTTTGAGTGAAATCGGAATTTTTCCAAGCGCCTGCACCGCATCCGTATGAACCAAAGCACCCACTTTGTGAGCCTCTGCTGCGATTTCTGCGATTGGAAAAAGAGTGCCGGTTTCATTGTTGGCAGTCATGATCGAAACCAGCAGAGTTCGATCGGACAGGGCGGACAGAAACTGCTGCCAATCCAGCTGACCTTTACGATTCACAGTTATGTAATGAACTTTTTCGCCCCTAGTTTCCAGCCAGCGAAAAGTTTTTAGCACGCTAGGGTGCTCCACAGTGCTTGTGATCCATTCGTTTCTGATTTCCTGGCTGATTGTTTTTTGTCTCAGCTGTTCTTGCCACCGATAAAGGCCACCAATCACGAGATTGTTAGATTCAGAACCACCACTGGTGAAAACAAGCTCCAAAGGATGACAGACAAGACCTTCCGCGAGGTGGGCACGGGACTCACGAAGAATTTGTTTAGGACCTCGCCCTTGCCAATGAATTGAGCTTGGGTTTCCGAAATGTTCCAGACTGGAAAGAATGGCGCTTCGACTTTTTTCAGCCAAAGGAGTTGTCGCATTGTGATCTAGATAAATTCTTGAATTTTCTGCCATATTAGGATCTTGACGCTTTAGCACACGAAGCCAATCAGGACAACAAAGAAGGCGCCTCAGCGACTTCAGTGGCTGGATCGAGGATCTTAGGCCTGGCAAATGCGAAATAGGTCAAATAAATCGACATTTTGGCAATGATTCCGAAAAAACAAGGATTCCCTTAAGAACTTGGCAAAACCACCCGATAGAGGAGTCATGTCAGAGTGTCCCTTTGTCTTAAGTTCATTTTTCCAGGATCACCCAGTGACACCAGAATTGCTGGCGCGTGGACCGCAGGGGCCTTGGGAGGCCGAGCTTTTCCCGGTCTATGAATGGGAAGGTGTGTGGTTTATTGCAGGCTCAGCTGAAAAACTGAATTCGGCCGGCACGACTCTGACACAAAATATGGTTTTTATTCGCGCGGAACCAGAGGCTCTGCGCATGGCTTGGCAGAAGATACAGGCGCAAACACCTGCGCTGGATGCCCCTAAAAAATCAACCAACCCTGCACCCTCGGAACAAATTCTTGAAATTCAAAAACACCTGGATGTGCTTGCGCAGTCCTACGATCATGCCGTTTTATTTTCTTTCGAAAATGGAGTTTTTGTTCCTCAATATTGGTCGAAGGCTTGGCATCCAAAAACCACCAATTTTAAATTGAGCAGTGAAGTTCCATCGCCTTTTCAATTGGTCCTCAAATCTCAGCACCCCTATCACGGGCCGGTCTTTGATGATGAAGGCACCCGCGAGACATTTAAAAATTTAATCCCAGAGGCCAATTTGTCACCAGTGCATCTTCCTGAAAATGTTACATTGGCTCCACTCGCCAGTGGAGAGGTCATTGTCGGAGTCATTATGTGCATGGGATCCAAGCAAACTTACAATAAAGCCTATCTCAACGAAGTCACTACGGCTGCTCTAGAAATGCAAAATCTCGTGCTCACGGCGAGAGTTGCTGCGTAATTCCAAAAATTACATACCTGTGTTCTTAGAAACTGAAACAAGATTCAGGAGATATGGTGTCATTATGTCTGGCATTCCTGTTGCTATGGCTGTCCTTGCCAATAAAAACAAGGAGGCAGTTAATGAAAGTATTTCTTACAGCTCTGATTCTGATGAGCCAAATCGCAATGGTAAACACAGCACAAGCGGACGTGCGCGGTGGAATCGTTATCGGAACTCCCGGCTTCGATATCGGAATCGGTTTTGGTGATGGACGCGGTCCTCGCGGACCTGGTTGGGGACGTGGACCTGGTCATGGTGGCCGAGGCGAAGTTGTGTGCACAGCTCACAACCGACGTGGAATGACTTTCCGAGCTCGTGGTTGGGGTCGACAAGACGCTCAACAAAGAGTGTTGGACAAGTGTTACTCTGTTTCTCGCTTTTGCTATATCGATTCTTGCTGGAGACGATAGTCTTCCACGAAAAAAGGCCAAAATTCCCTCAAGAATTTTGGCCTTTTTTTATAGGTAACAGTTCCCTTTTTGTAACGCAGAACGCATTGAGCAATCGCTTCATCGCGCCACATTCCACCAGACGTCTCCCTCTTCAGAATATTGATCTAAAAAAGTCCACAGCTTTGCATCATAGTAAGGATTGGATGGCAGAGGTGGAGGATTTTGGTTTTTGTCGTGGAACTTGAGCTCCGACCTTAAAAGTTGGGTGTTCTCAAAAGACTCAATTTCTTGGATGCGAGCATCATTGGCCGGCAATACATTGACATCTATACAGAACAGCTTCACCTCGGAGGGAAGAACTTTGCGAAAAAGTCGCGCCAGTGTACCGCTTCCCACGGGCAACCAAACGACGCTTGGACTGCCGCCCAAAATTCCGCAGAGGACTTCGTATTGTTCTCGGATGGCATTTTCATAATGCAAAAGAAAAATCGGATGATTGAAGCCAAGAGGCAGTTTGCAAACATATTTTTTTGACTCTGCATAGATATTTGCTTTTTCCTCTGCATCCATCAATGACTGACAAGGCGCCAAGCTTGCGCCCATATGTCCGGCAAGAATACTTAGGTCATGATATTCTTTATTTGGAAGAGTCTCCGCAAATACTCTCGCTTTAAGTCCCAGTTGCTGAGCTCCATAGGCAAGGGCCACTTGAGCAAAACCACAAAATGGACTTGAATAAATGAACTCCTCGAATCCATCAAATGCTAGCTCCTTTAGTAATGGCAGAATTGCTCTTTGCTTTGTACCGCCTGGTAAGAGGTCTTCCCTGACCACGTGCAGATGATTGCGCTTATTTTTTGTTAGTACCGTCGAGACTTGGATTTTTGGCGAAAGGTTTTCCATATATGATCAATAGCTTCAATCACTTGGATAGGAAACTGAGACTCAAATGCTAAAATGAAACGAAATGATATGATTGGGCCTTCAACCACACTTCTAGCCTGTGGTCATCATACCCGATGCAATGCCAGCCGTGGCTTCGCGCAAAATTTCCGAGTCTTTGGATTGCATCGCCATGATTTGCAGAAAATTCAGAATATGAATTTGAGGCGATCTGAGTTCGATGCTCTCATCCAGCCATGGGCGAAAAAAAAGTAAATTCTCTTCCCCGGTGACCTCGCGAAAAAAACTAAGCGCCTCGGCAAATTCTTTACGAATTCGATCGATCGTCGATTTTCTGACTCCGAAGCTTTCTGCGTAATTTTGCCAGATTTCTAAATCCACTTTTCGCAAAGTAAATCCCACGGCTTTCATAAATGAAGAAAAAAAAGCTTCGTTCTGAAAACTTATGCGCAGTTCTTGTTTTCCTTTTTCATCGATTTGCTTCCAGGCTGAACCCAGTCCCCACCAAGTGGGCAATAACAAGCGAGACTGAGTCCAGCAAAGCACCCAGGGGATGGCCCTCAAGGAATTGACAGAAACCACGCCGCCCGGACGTTTCGTGGGCCTTGAACCAATGGAGAGCACATCTAAATAATGATAGGGGGAGGCAAACAGAAGTTCACCGAGCACTTCGCTGCCGACCAATTCCATGTACTCTGCTTCGACTTTACCCACAAAGCTGTGCAGCGCGAGGGAAGGTTTTCCCGACCGAGACTTTTCTGCATTCTTTTTGCTGTTCGACATTTGATCCAAAAACTGCCGACACTGAGCCGCTAAAATCTCTGGGGTCGCCAACTGCCTCTGAATCATTTCGCCCTGAATTGTCATCTTTGGCCTTTGCTGAGCAGAATCGGACCACCAAGCAACTTGCTCCCGCAGGCTGCCTCCGCCCCGATCCACACTGCCGCCAGAGCCATGAAAAAAATGTGCTTGTAGTCCAAATGATTGAATCAATACATCGAGTGCAGTCATCTGCTTCATAATTAAATAGCGACTGGGCAGAACACCCATTTGTTTCGCCGAATCAGAATAACCAAGCATGATTTGCACTTGGCTCTGCCAATTCTTTTGAACGTATTTCTTTCCCTGCGCAGATTCGAGCCAAGTCTTTAGAATCAAGACACCACCTTGCAAGGCCGAATGAGTTTCAAATAAAGGGACCACAGGAATTGAACTCAGAGAAGTCGCTGCTTCTACTAATTTCTGCGCAGAAATAATATCTGCTGCGGCCTCACAATGTGAGACCACAAAACTGCGCACGTAATCTTGAAGCCTCCCACCTTTCGCAATTTGACTCGCGGCTTGAAGCATTTTGAAGATTTGTGCCTTTGGATCTTTCAAGGCCTGTTTGATCAGATCGGCATCTTCCCGAAACTCGACGGGACAAACTAAGGCAGGGAAAATTTCAAAAGTCCGGTGAAGCTCCAATACAGCAAAATGATTGCGAACCAAGCTTGGGGACTTGGTCACCAGATTCTGAAATTCAGCAATCCACTTGCTGACTGCGGCGCCATCGCGCTTTTTGATTTTCTTTAGAGCGGCAAGCTTGCGGCCATGCCCAATCAAACGACGCAGTTTTTCTATATCTTGCTGCTGATTTTTTATCTGGTTACTAACTAAGAGTGGTGATAGCTCTCGATCCACGTGCCGAAGTCTTTGTTGCACGAGCTGCAGAATGCGGTTTCTAGATTTCTCGAGACACTGCAACATTACTTTTTCTGTGACTCCGGGATGTCCATCTTTGTCCCCACCCACCCAGGTATGAAAATTCAGATCAAAGGAACTATCTGGCTTAACGTTCAGATCAAAAATCCCTTGGCGGAAAAGCAGCGAAAAAATTGCATCGGCTTCGTCGACGACTGTGGGCTTGGCTCCCCGGCGGATGGGACAATGCCAAAGCTGCGAAAGCAGATCTTTCACCCGCGAAGCGCCTTCAAAAGCTTGTGCATTCAGCACCTCTATGAGTGCCTCGATCAGATGATCTAAAATCTGAACCATTTCAGGGGACCTTGCCTCAGTCGGATGCGAAGTCAGCACAAAAGAAATTTTCAGCCGAGCGGCTGAATTGTCCAAGACTGCTTCACTGTGCTGGATCCGCCAAGTTCGATAGGCAGTTTCGCAGCAGTTAACGATTTCCAAATAGAGCGTAAATGCCCTTGCAAGCATCAATCGATCCGACCGACTTTCTTCTCTCAGCTGTTCAAGCAAGCCTTTTAGTTTTTCAGATCGTGGTTCCGAATTCGTGCTGCGCACTTGCTGTCGATAGTTCTCAACTTTCTCAAGAGTGGCAGTTCCCAGTTCGCGCTGGATGCAGTCGCCAAGTTTGGTCGTGGCCATGCGAACAAGTTTTCTTAATTCTACCGGGAGGTGCTTCATACTACTGATTCCCTTTCAGGCTTAAGACTTGAACTAGCCTCATTTTTCCCCATAGAGTGCACTGAATCAACCTATTCGGGCACATTTTTGCAAGAGGCACAAATATGATTATGAACAAGAAACAAAAAAAGACGATTGAATGGTTGAGTCTCCAGTTAGCAGAAAACTGGAGTCAGTTCACGCAACAGCTGCTTCGATCTAAAAACCAACTTTCCACCAAGAACATTCATCAAGTGCGGGTGACTTCCCAGCGGCTCGAAGCCATTCTTCGACTGATCAAAGTTCTCAAGCTGAACAAGACGTCCCAAAGTTCCCTGAGGCCCCTGATCAAGAACATCAAGACAGTCAGAAAAAGCTTGGGTCCACTGAGGGACTTGCAAGTCGAAAGCATCACTTTGAAGGGTCTCTTGGGCAAAGGTTCCTCCCCGCATAGCGAATTGGCAAAAGAATTAAATACAAAAATTGTTGGCGCTGAAAGCCAAGCGAAATTAGCCCTCAAAAAAGGAGTCCGCTTCACGAAAGAGTATCATGCAAAGGCTTATTCAAAGCTGAGCTTTGAACTTAAACGACTGGAATCCGAAAAAAGTCCGGGAGAGATCCGTGAGCCTTTAAAAAATCACCTTCGAAAATTGGTGCAGAGCTTTAACAAGAGTCTGTCCTCAATCGATCCCAAGCAGGCTGCTGAAATTCACCAGCTGAGGCTGCAGGCCAAGAAGCTTCGCTATCGAGGTGAATGCCTGAATTCATTTTCTGGAAAAAGGGTCATTGATTTAAGTCACCTTAAAAAATTACAATCAATAGCTGGCGACATTCAAAACGACAGGGTACTTTTGAAAACTCTGGCTGAATTTCCTAAAAGTAAAGATTCCGAACTGAATGCAAAGCTTGCTCGCCTTCGCCAGAAGACTTCTGAAAACCAAAAGGAACTCATGACAAAAGATTTTGCAAAAATTGGAACTCTGCCATGGCAAGAATAAATCTTTCCAAAATAAAAGCCGATCAACATCCAGAATGTGAAGACAAAGACCAGGCCCAGCTTTTGATTGCAAGTCTTCAAAAAAAACTCTACGACTTGCTTTACCTCATGTTCGCCCATGATCGGCATTCGCTTTTAATCATTCTGCATGGCATCGATACCGCAGGTAAAGACGGCACGGTTCGCCACATTTTTTCCGGCGCTAACCCTCAGGGCATTAAAGTTTTCTCATTTAAAAAGCCGTCGACGGAGGAATCTCGCCATGATTTCATTTGGCGCTGTCATCTGCACACTCCCCCGAGTGGACTGGCAGCCATTTTTAATCGTTCCTACTATGAAGAAGTTACGACGGTCATGGTTCATCCAGAACTCCTAAAGCAGCAATACCTGCCTGATGAAATTGTTGAGCGACCAGACTTCTTTCAGCAGCGCTATGAAAGCATCAATGATTTTGAAAAACTTTTAGTGCAAAAGGGCACGGTGGTCGTTAAATTTTTTCTGCATATTTCAAAAAAAGAGCAGCAGCAAAGAATCAATGAACGTCTCAAAAATCGCAGCAAGAATTGGAAATTTTCTGAAGAAGACATCAAGGAGCGCAAGCATTGGTCTAAGTATATGACTGTTTTTGAAAAAATGTTGACCAACACAAGCACAAGTCACGCACCCTGGACAATCGTTCCTGCGGACAACAAATGGTATCGTGACTACATCGTTTCAAAAACCCTCGTCGAAGAGCTGCAGAAACTTAAAATGCAATTTCCGAAAGCGCAGCGAAGAACTTCGACGAAAGCTTAATTGTTTTTTCTTAGAATTGGTATTGCAGGGCAATCTCTGGATGAGATCCAAAATCATATCCTTGATACTCGTTAGTCCAAGAGTACCCGTCCGAGAAAGGCACCCAAGCTACGTCTTCTTCGAAAGACTGCCGAATCCTTACTTCATCCTTCCAGGCATCTACCGCATTCACTGCATAAAGTGACATGGGAGTGAAAGTAAAGCTCAAGCCAAAATGAATCGAAAAATTTTCTCCGCGGTAGGCTAAGGATCCGCCAAAATGAAAATGTGGATAGGTTTCATTCATTCCAAGAATTCCAAACTCGGTATTGAGCCAGTAGGGTCCAGAGAGGCGAGAACTCACAAGACTATCCCAAGTGACCTGCAGGTTCTTGGGTGAAGGCTGAGGTCGTCTCAAAGAAAAAGGAATCTTATCGATCCAGTAATAGCCGAAAATTAAGTTTGAATAGCCACGAACATTGGCCTCATTCAACCACCGCCCGGTCAGCCAGAGCATGGTTTTACTCATCTGATAGGCCTTTGGGCGATAGACTCCGTCCCCGATCTGCGAAATTTGAAAGGAGTAAGGGCCTATTCTTTCTGGGTTCCAACGAAGATAGATATTTGGTAGTCCGTACTGTTGAAATATGAAAGGACTTAGGCCGAGGGAGTATTCATTGGAAAGACCACACGCAAGGATCTGAAGTCCTACACTGCATTCTCTGGATGGGAGTGTTTCGGAGGTTTGCGCAAGATTGTGCCCCCAAAAAAGGGACTCTGGATTCGATATTTCGACGAAAGCTTCTTGCGATTCCGCCGCGACCGCAGGTCGCAGAAAAATCAATAGGGTCAATAAACCGAGAATTAACTGCATTCAATTCACCTAAACCATCGACAAAAAGCGCGATTGATCTGATCTAACTTCTATTAAGATGTGAATGCGCGGCCGCAGCTTGGGCCAATCTGAAACATTCACACGTTCTGGCCATTCAATGACCACGAGTCCCTCGCTGTCTTTCAGCGAGTCCCAAAGACCAATGCCATCGAGTTCTGATTGATTTTTGACCCGGTACAAATCCCAGTGTTCCACCGCTGGCCTTCCAGCCTCAGAATAAATATGGTGAAAGGCATAGGTTGGTGAAGCGGCCATCGTCCTCAAATACCCAAGCGCCATGAGCATTGCGCTCACGAATTCAGTTTTTCCTGCACCCATAGAACCAGACAAAAGCACCAGTTCATTGCCAGAAAGCGACTTGGCAAAAACGCCAGCAAAGTTTCGAAAGTCTTCGAGGGTTTTTAAGTGATTTTCTTTTGCAGCCACTGAGCAATCTCATTTGCATAACCTTCGATCTGACGCCGGTCCCGGCCTTCAACCAAAATTCTTAAAAGCGGCTCGGTTCCTGAATAACGAACGAAGACTCGCCCTTCGCCTTTCAGCTTTTTTTCCACGTCCTGTATCAGGGCTTCATAGCCGACTAAAGAGTCCAGCGGCACTTTTTGAGAGACCTTACAATTCAGCAAGACTTGAGGAAAATCGAGGTAAATTTCATTCAGCTCACTGAGTCTTTTTCCAGTCTCACGAATAATTGATAAAACCATCAAAGCGGCAATACAACCATCTCCCGTCGTGGAATGATCTAAGAAAATAATATGTCCAGATTGTTCGCCGCCAAGATTGAATCCACCTCGGCGCATTTCTTCGACGACATATTTGTCGCCGACTCCGGCTTTGATGACCTCGATGCCCGCTTCGCGCATCTTTAAATCCAAACCAAAATTACTCATCTGAGTGGTCACAATCGTGTTGTGCCTGAGTTTCCCTTTTTTCTTAAGCTCCAAAGCACAAACCGCAAGGATATGATCCCCATTCATGATCTCGCCTTTTTCATCGATCAAGACCACGCGATCGGCGTCCCCATCAAGGCTAATCGCAAGGTCAGCTCGATACTGGAGCACAGATTTTCGAGCATGTTCGGGATGCAGAGCACCCACATCAGCATTGATATTGGTTCCATTCGGAGTATTACCCAAAAGTATCAGTTCGGCTCCGAGCTCCTCAAATACCGCAGGTGCCACTCGATAAGCAGCACCATGGGCGGTATCAAGTACGATCCGCAATCCATCCAAAGTGGTGGCCTCAGGTAAAATATTTTTTACGAAGACAATGTATCGGCCTTGAGCGTCCTCGATGCGCTTGGATCTTCCGATGGCAGCCGATTCCGGCAAAAGCTTGGTGAGGTCTTCTTCTTTCACCAATCTTTCTATTTCGGCTTCCATGGTTTCTGGAATCTTAAATCCATCATAACCAAAGACCTTAATTCCATTATCACGATAAGGATTGTGACTCGCGGAAATCACAATTCCGGCAGCTGCGCGCATGTTTCTTACAAGATAACCAATGGCTGGAGTCGGAAGGGGTCCTACCAGCTGCACGTTGACACCCATGGAATTCAGTCCCGAAGCCAAAGCCTGCTCGAGCATATAGCCTGAAAGCCGAGTGTCTTTTCCTATAACAACTTTTCGATGGGAACTCACCCAGGGAAGGGATTGACGCTGCAGTAAATAGCCAATGGCCTGCCCAACTTTCACAACCGTTTCCGGTGTCATCGGATAAGCATTTGCAGTGCCGCGAATTCCATCAGTACCAAAAAGCGTCGACTTTGCCATATAAATAACCTTTATTTAGATGCGGAACGAAGCTCAACCTCGATTTCTCGAGGTTGGACGCCCACCAATTTACTTCCAAAAGGAATATCGAATCGTTCGGAATCCAGTGCTATGAGGTGTTTTCCTGCTGCTTTTGAGGAAAGATCGACAGTCAAAATCGAACTAAAGCCACCTTCCATAAATTTTCTCAAAGCGGATCTCGGTCCCGAAACTTTGACTTTGATTCGGTCGGCGGTTTGCCAAATGACTTGGGTCTCGGCAGCAGTTACAAAATCCACTTCAAGAACTTTGGTGATGATATAATCTCGGCGACCAAGAATAGACACCCAAAGAATCAGGGCTATCACCAGAGAGACAAATTTGAATGAGAGGTTCTCCGTGAACAAATCTTTCAGGCCTCGCAAAAATGAATTCATGCTTCAAATCCTTTAAATTTAAGACCGAAGACATCATAAAGATATTTGCGAAAATCGGCCATTTCCATGGGCGGAGAAAGATGCCCACCCTGAACAACGCCAACCGATTTATTTTCCTCACTCACTATAATCACGACAGCGTCTGTTTCTTCCGTCAGCCCCAAAGCGGCACGGTGCCGTGTTCCTAAATTTTTATCAAGGACCGGATTTTTAGACAGAGGTAGAAAATTTCCAGCAGAATGAATTTTACCTCCACGCACAAGGACTGCCCCATCATGAATGGGACTCACTGGATGAAAAATGGAAAGCATGAGCTCGCAGGTCAGACGGGAATCAAGCTGAGTACCCATTTCTATATGGTAATCCACCATAATTTCCCTCTCGAGCACGATCAGGGCACCATAGCCTCTTTCTGCCATTTGAAAGGCAGATTTCACAATTTCTTCGATCAAGTGAGTTTCTTGAATCTCCACCGCATCGCTAAAAAAGGGATTGGTACCAATTTGTGCAAGGGCCCGGCGGATCTCCGCCTGAAATAGGACAACAACAATTACAAAGAGGTTAGCGAAAAATTTTTCCAGAATCCAATTGAAGGTGTAAAGCTCAAAGGAAGTTGAAACAATAAACAGAATAGCAAGAACCCCCAGACCTGAAAGCATCTGGATGGTCCCGGTTTTTCGAATCAGAATTAAAATACGATAGATCACGATCCAAATCAGGATCATGTCTAGGAAATCTTGCCATCGAAGATGTTGCGCAAACTGCTGCAGAAATCCCATTGCCGTACTTCAGTCTTTCCGTCTTTAAGTTGTCACTGGACCTGTGGCTGATGTCGGCTGCCCAATAGGATCGGCACTCGTCGATGCAGCCTTCTGAGCTTCCCCAACCAAAGCCGCCTGCCCGCCGCCTTTTTTGTTATTATTACGGACTTTCGCAACCTCACTGATGGCGGCTCCATTCACAAGCATTTCGACTTCGTTGCTATCGATCGTCTCGAATTCTAAAAGGGCCATAGCCAGACGGTCCAAAGCATCGCGGTGTTCAGTGATCACCGAGAGCGCCGCCTTATATCCCTGGTCAATAATTGCAAAGACTTCCGCATCGATTTCTTCGGCTTTAGATTCGGAATACTCTTTGGATTTGTTACTGCCATAGTTCATACCTAGGAAGACAGGACCTTCGCTTTTTTCATAGGACAAGGGTCCCAATCTTTCGCTCATGCCCCACTCACAAACCATCCGGCGAGCAATATCCGTCGCGCGCTCAATATCGTTCCCTGCTCCGGTCGTGATATCATTGAAGACAATCTCTTCTGCTGCCCGACCACCGAAAAGAAAAGCAATCATGCTGATGGCTTTCTTCTTGGAAAGATTCAAGCTGTCCTTCTCTGGCAGGGTCTGAGTGATACCCAAAGCCATCCCTCGAGGAATAATAGTGACTTTGTGAATTGGGTCCAGCCATTTGGTTTTTTTACCGACCAAGGTGTGACCCGCTTCGTGGTAGGCCGTAATTTTTCGATCTTCAGCATCAACCACTGCAGACTTTCTTTCTGAACCCATCAAGACTTTGTCTTTCGCTTTTTCAAAGTCTTCCATCTCCAAAACTTTTTTATCCATCCGAGCGGCAATCAAAGCAGCTTCGTTCACCAAATTTTCGAGATCGGCGCCAGAAAAACCAGGCGTGCCTCGGGCAATTCGAGAAAGATCCACATCAGAGCCAAGCGGCGTTTTCTTCGTGTGTACATCCAAAATTTGCATGCGACCGTTGATGTCTGGCTTATTCACCACCACACGTCGGTCGAATCGACCCGGCCTTAGAAGTGCAGGATCCAAAACATCGGGGCGATTTGTGGCCGCGATAATAATTACGCCTTCGTTGGATTCGAAACCATCCATCTCAACCAATAGCTGATTCAGGGTCTGCTCTCTTTCATCATGACCGCCCCCCATGCCTGCTCCGCGATGGCGACCCACAGCATCGATTTCATCGACGAAAATCAAACAAGGCGCATTTTTTTTGCCTTGCTCAAAGAGATCTCGTACGCGGCTGGCACCAACACCGACAAACATCTCCACGAAATCAGATCCTGAAATCGAGAAAAACGGAACGCCAGCCTCACCAGCCACGGCCCGCGCAAGCAAGGTCTTACCATTTCCAGGCTGACCGACTAAAAGAACACCTTTAGGAATTCGGCCGCCCAATCTGGTGAATTTTTTTGGATCTTTCAGGAACTGTACAATTTCGACAAGTTCATCTTTAGCTTCTTCGACACCCGCCACGTCTTTGAATGTGACCTTGTTCTTTGATTCGGTCAGCAGCTTGGCTTTGCTTTTTCCAAAGCTCATTGCTTTGCCGCCGCCCACTTGAATTTGCCTCATCAAAAACAAAAATACGCCAATGATCAGCAAGACTGGTAACCAGTTAATTAAGATGGATTGCCAAAGGCTGTTCTTATCGCCTCGTTCGTAATTTACGGCCACTTCGTTTTGGCGAAGGAATTTAAAACCTTCATCGCCAGTATTTCCGAAAATCATAAAACTGCGACCATCATATTTTTTTTCAAATTCAGGCTTCACTTCGCCGATAATTTCACCAGTGTCCTCGCGCAACGTGACACTCGCAATTTCTTTGTTCGCGACAGCATCCATAAACTTGGAATAGTTAAAACCCATAATCATTTTGTCTTGGCGAGTTTCATAGGCTTGATAAAGCGCGACTCCCAAAATCATCAGAAGAATCCAAAGTGCGAGGGTCTTTTGTGCAGATTTCATTTTGACTCCTTAGGTCCATTCTACCGAGAGGCCGAATCAGAAACAAAGAACAATTGAAACTTTGTTGAGAAGCTCAATCTATAGGGCGAGCGAGAAATTGCTCCGCGTTAACAACCCACTCACAGTGAGCTACCCTGAAGCTGTGCTTTTTTTGATTTTTGTCCAGGTGCTTTAGAATTTCTTTTATCTGAGAATGTGTAAAATGATTCACTCCAAGACTTTTGATGTATCTAGCCAGGACCATTTGTCTTAGGGTGGGCGACAGTTTTCCAAATTCCATTCGGCAAATCCCGTGCGATCCATCTTTCAAAAGGCTGCGTAAAAAGTCAGATGGGATTTGTTCGTTTTGAAACTCAGCCATCAAATCCAAGGACCGGGCGGTATTTTGAAGCCAGCTCGCATTGCGACTTTGAATACGAGGAAGTAATTCCCGACGCAGCCAATTGCGCATGGGACCTAGATCCTGATTGCTTGGATCCTCAAACCAAGAAAGTTTTCGCTCTTTGAGCTGCTGCAATATTTGCTGACGAGAAATGTGTAGAAAAGGACGCAGCATTGGGCTTCGCCATTCCTTCATCGCAGGAAGTCCGTCTGGCCCTGTGCCCCTAAAAAGCCGCATCAAACGGGTCTCCAGCAAATCTTGCTCATGATGAGCCAGCACGATCCCCGCAGCACCGCGTTCCTCTCGGATTCTTTTTAAGACTGAAAGTCTAAATTTTCGAAGTGCGGCCTCGGAAGTCAGCATTTCTTCCGCCTGGACAAATTCCCAACTCCAAGGCTTCGCCCAACTCAAAGGCTGAGCCTCACTTTGCTTTTTACAAAAATCCAGTGCTTGGTCGCGCGCTTTTTCCCAGCGGCCAGGGCCATGATGAACCGTCACCGCATGAATTTGACACTCAAGACTGCCCGCGAGCACCGAAAGAAGTTGCAGCAAACAAGTGGAGTCCGCTCCACCGCTCCAGCCAACAATTAATTCGCCGCGAGGGAACTGAGGGTTTTCTCGCCAAAGTCGATAGATTTCGTGCTCTAGAACCGTCCATTGAGGCCTGCGCGGATTTGTTTTCATCCTCTTCTTTGTAAACATTTCACAGGCGTTGGCCAAACAAGAAAATACGCACCAAATGCATTAATATGCGCGACATGAAATACTGGCTCATCTTGCTTCAACTTGGCTCTCTCTCATTTGCTGCAAATGCTGCGGTAGGACCGAAAGATCGAGCACTCGCCTCACTCAGCTTGTGGTCTAAATCTGTGCAAGCCAAGCCTTCGATCGAACCTGAAGAGAAAGAAGCATTCTTGGAGCTGATTTCTTCTTTACGTGTCCGAATTGAATTGGCCAGCGCGCGGAATGAACTCAAAGGTAATTCAGAGGATCAAGTTTTTATATTCGCTAATCAAAGTCTGCTTGAGGTCGAAGCCTCAGCTTCCCGCAAACCACATTCTCGCATTCGCGGCTTTGCTTTGAACCTTTCCGAGATTTTCGAACACGAAATGGAAAAAAATGAAAGTGCTCTGAAAATGGCGCAAAACTATTTTGAATTTGGCGGGATCATTGAACCTGCGAAAGTCGCAGAGTTTTCGAAAGCAAGAGCTTATCGAAATTCAAAAGGCTCGGAGGCCGCTGCCGAATTAGATCTTGAAGCCGCCGGAAAAGCTGCAGATTTAGAAAGTGTTCACATCGAAGTCCCAGAGAAAAGTTTGGGTTCCGAGGAACTCTTGGAAACCCGCGATTCCAAGCTCTCGACCATAACCGGAGAACTTAAAACCTCCGAAGGGAAAGCGGACATCCGACCGAACAAAATCGTTCCAAGCGACGAGGCCCACCTCTAATTCCTGACCGACCCTTCGGGCTCGATTGGAATCCGCACAAAAAACTGCTGCGCCCAAGCCATAAATACTTTGATTGGCCATACGAATCGCTTCCGCTTCCTGATTAAAATTGGCTACCAAAGCCACGGGTCCGAAAAACTCTTCTTCGAGAAAGGCTTTTTCCTGACCTCGTCCCTTAAGAACGACAAGATCCGAATAACTGCCACCATTTTGCTGATGATTTCTACGGAAAATTTCCTGAAGTCCTTCCTGTTTTGCAGCTTCCATTTGATCATTGAGCAGCAATAGTTGTTTGGCGTTCGCCAAAGGACCGAGATCTGTCTCTGAGCTCAAAGGCAATCCAATTTTTTTAGCTTGCAGTTCGCGCTGAAAAGATTCCATGAAGTCTTCAAAAACGGCCTGATGAATATAAAACCTTTTCGCGGCGATACAGCTTTGACCATTATTAATCAATCGTGACTGTGCGCAAAGACTTGCTGCCTTCTCAATGTCGGCATCTTCAAAAACGAGATAGGGATCCGACCCACCCAATTCCAAAACCGACTTTTTAAGATAACGGCCCGCTAAAGCTCCCACTGCACTTCCTGCTTGCACGCTGCCCGTGAGAGTCACCGCTTTGATCCTTGCGTCGGCAATAACCGTTTCAATTTGGGGAAGGGCCAAGCGAAGGTTAAAAAGCAAAGATCCTGCATCACTGAAGAAACTAGTGATCAGCTCAGCAGATCCTGCAACTCCGTCGGAGTGTTTCAATAGAACCGGACAGCCGTTCAAGACAGCGGGACCCAGCACACGCACCAGCTGCCAGAGCGGAAAATTCCAGGGCATGATTGCCAATATGGGCCCCAATGGTCGATGGCGTACTGTGCATTTGAGATCAGCCTCCTGAACGCTTTGATTTCCCAATCGGAAATGCGTTGAACGAGTCAAATATGTCAGGGTGAAAATCGACTTGTCAATTTCTGCCAAAGAATCTTTGATGGGCTTACCCATTTCCAAAGTGATCAAACGAGCCAAGCTTTCACGATTGGCCTGAAGCTTAACAACGGCCGCCGTGAGCAGGTCTGCGCGCTGCTGAAGGTTTAGTTTTTGCAATTTTTGATAGGAGTCCCAAGCCTGGCGAAGACTGTCTTCGACACTTGCCGCACCCATATAATTGTACACTGAAAGCGTTTCGCCATTTGCTGGATTCACAGTACTAAATTGGTTTTTCGCCTTCAAAATTTTAACCCATCAAAGCGAAAAATAAATTTCGATCATAGAATAAAAGAAGGAAGCCAAGAACAAGAACATCATCGAACCCCAGGCCACAATCAGATAGTACCGCTCCAAGCGAAGAGCACTTTTCGAAAAGCCCGAGGTATTAAACACTGGACTCGGAACAACCATGGCCTTTAGGAAAAGGCGGCAGCACGTTGCAAATCCCAGTAGCGAAATCACAAAAAGCACCATCTCAACCATGCAATCCTATCGGAAGAAAGTGTCTCAACTTGAGAGTGACCTAAGGCCAGAATCAAGAAACTTGCTTAGATTTTTTAGACTGCTCTGCTTGCTCCAGGTAATCGGTGATCACAGCTATCAATTCATCTGAATTGAAAGGCTTACTGAAGACTTTCACGACGTTTAATTTTTTTGCTTCTTCAATACTCAAATCATTGAATCCTGAACAAAAGAATAGGAAGGGCTTGGGCTCTGGCATAGCAAGTAGTTTTCGAGCGAGATCGATTCCCGTTCCCTCAGGCATTCGAATGTCCGAGAGGACGCAGTCGAATTGATACTCACTGAGTCTTGAGATCGCTTCGTTTCCAGATCTCGCGAGCACCACCTGAGCGCCCAAATCCTGAAATATTTCTCCCAAAATTTGGCGAAGATCATCGTCATCTTCGACAACTAAGAATACTTTACCCTTTAGATCCTTCAAAATTAACTCCAGTCACTAAGCGAAAGCCTTTTGCTTTTGGTACATCTCGAATTTTACTTCAAAACAGGTATGACCATCTAGAGAATATACCGCTAGACTAGCCCCATGATGGTCTAGAATCCCTTTGCAAATCGAAAGTCCCAAACCAGTTCCTTGCCCAATTGGTTTGGTTGTAAAGAAAGGCTCAAACAATCTCTCTTTCGCTTCGGCAGAAAGTCCGGGTCCCGAATCCACCACTTTCAACACAACATGATTTTTCGTTTCGGTGAGAAACACCTGAACCCAGGGATCCACGGCTGTATCCTCATTAATGGACTCAATGAGGAGTTCAGAATTCCCCGCCGCATCGATCGCGTTGTGTATTAGATTGATCATCACCTGTTCAATTTCCACAGGATCGCAGAAAATCATCGCATCCGATTCAATGTCAAATTTCACCTTACAAGATGCTGCTTTTGCTCTGATATCAGTGAGCACTTGTGCCGATGCTAAAATCTCTGAGACTTTCATCGCCTCCATCTCTTTGACTTCAGAAGATCTTGAAAACTTTCGAAGACCATCCACTATTTTAGTAATTCGGTCCATAGAACGTTGAACAAAAACTATTTTTTCGGAAAATTTTTGTTCATTTTGGCGCAGCTTTTCTAGCATTCCCAGTGCGGCTCGGCCTGTTGCAAGCGGTGTGTTAATTTCATGGGCCACCCCTGCCGACATCTGCCCCAAGGACGCCATTTTCGAGGCATGCTGAGTTTTCAATCGAGCCAATTCAAGTTCTTTTTGGGCTCGAATCGAACTTGAAATGTCTTTCATTGTTCCATAAAGTTTGGTCACTTTGCCTTCTGCATTGTAGGAGGGAATCCCCGAAGACTCGACCCATTTTTGAGTTCCCTTTGCATCGTAAAATTCGAAGACATCTTTAAAGGATTCTCCAGCTACACAATTTTCAATGCATTTCTGAAGTTTGAGTCGTTCATGCTCCGCATAGTAGCTAAGTCCCATGATCCGATTTGTGGGAATGGATTTATCGATTCCATAAATTTCATAGACCTGCTCTGACCAAACAGTTTTGTGCGTAAGAATGTCTAATTCCCAACCGCCAATTTTTGCAATTTCTTGGATTTTTTTGGAGACTGTCTCCTGTTTTTTTAAAGCGGTAATGTCAAGATGAGTCCCGGTAAAACGGAGGGGTTTTCCAGCAGAGCTGACTTCACTGATTCTGCCTCGGTCCAAAATCCAAATCCATTCGCCATTGATATGCCTCATCCGATGAACATTTTCGTAGAAGGGAACTTCACCACTCAGATGCGCTTTAATATCGATATAACATTTCTGCAAATCTTCGGGATGAACACGGGACTCCCAGGTAGAAAGATGATGGCTTGTGCTGTTTGGATCTAGACCAAGCATTTCAAACCAACGGGAATCAAATTCAGCATGGTCGGACTCTAACCACCAATCCCATGCCCCCAGTGCTGCGCCTTCTAAGATAAAGTTTTGTCTTGTCGTTATTAAGTGATTCTGATGAATGAGACGGTTTTTCTCTGAAATTTGATTCCGAAGTAAAATGAGTCGCTCGACTTGGTTCTTTAAGCAATTCATTGCTTGTATCTGACCAGGATCAAGCTCGCGAGGAACCCTGTCGATCACACAAAGTGTCCCCAAAGGCAGCTGAGTCAAAGGACTCAGCAAAGGTATTCCGGCGTAGAATCGTATTTTTGGATCACCACAGACCAAAGGATTGTCTTTAAATCTCGAATCTTTGGCAGCATCCGCAACTATAAAAGGTCCATCCTCAAGAATAGCGTGAGCGCAAAAGGCAACATCTCTTGGAGTTTCTGGAGCCTCTAAGCCTATTTTTGACTTGAACCATTGGCGATCTGAGTCGACTAAAGATACGAGCGCAATCGGTGTCTTACAAATATAAGAAGCAAGCTCTGTGAGCTCATCGAACTCTGGCTCTTTGGCTGAATCAAGAAGCTCTGTCAAATTTAAAGCCTGAATCCGCTCAGTCTCTAAAGGATGTTTTTTCATGGCTCATTTCTCGGTGAACTCTTGAGGTTCATTGAGGCTAGATTCCTGAGCTCAAAACTGAAGTCTCCATCTGATTCAGGTACTTTCGACCAGAAATACGGGCCTCCCTAGCAAGAAGCCTCGAATTATCCCGCAATCCTCCGAACAGGGGTTATGCGGCGCGAGATCTTCACCAATGAGAAGTTTAAATGGATCGATTTATCTCATCCCACCACGGAAGAGCTTGCCTTACTGCAAGTCGAATTTCGCCTGCACCCCGCCTTTTTGCAGGACTGCTTTGATCCGGCCCATCTTCCAAAACTAGAACAGAGCGGACATTTGCAATTCGCAATCGTGCGCATCTATGTCCAAGATGCCCGGGAAGATGCGGATACGGTTCAGTCGATGACTCGGAAGGTTGCAATTTTTGCGGGATCGGATTTTTTGATTACCATTCACCGCTTGGATCCGGATCAGTTTCATGAGCTCACACAAATTTGCATTGCTGAAGCTATTGATCCCAGCCGTGCCGAGAATCCTTATCAAATGCAATTGGTGTTGGTGAAATTTTTAAATCGAGCCCTCAGATCTTTTTCAGCCCCCATTCAACGAGCTGAAAATGATATGGACATTTATGAGACTGAACTCTTTAGTCGTAATTTTGATATTGAGACTCTGCAGGGACTGCATATCATTCGAAGAAGACTTGCTTTGATCAAACGAATCTTGCATCACAGCCAAGAGATGGTCCAAAGACTCAGTCCGCCCGGGGAAACGGTCTCGCCCATATTTCAAGATTTAAGGGAAAATGTGGCCACCCTACTCTTTCACAACGATGATTTACTGGAAGACGTGACAAATCTTTTAAGCCTTTACATTACATTGGCTTCCCAAAAAACCAATGAAGTGATGCGAGTGTTGACGGTCATTTCAGTCTTCTTTATGCCGCTCAATTTTATTGCCGGCATCTACGGAATGAACTTTGAACATATGCCTGAGCTGAAATGGGCAAACGGATACTACTTAGCCCTTACGATGATGGCCGCAGTGGTTGTTTTGATTTTTGCTTGGTTCTACAAAAGGGGCTGGCTCAGTCGATTTTAAGAACAAAGACCTAAGGAATTCTCAAGCTTCACTCTGCCTGGTCGATACTTGCCGCCTTCGTAAATACGCAAGCGGGTGTCACTCAAAAATTCAAGCACCCGCATTGTTCTCGTTAGTGATCAAATGAATACCTCTGGAGAAACCTTGAATCGTTTTGCCAGTGCCTTCACCTGACGTAGATTCAATTCACGCTCTCCACTTAAAATCTTGGAGACAATTGACTGACCTCCCAGCTCTTTTGAAAGATCAGCCTGGTTCAGTCCTTGAAGCTCCATCAAATAGCCCAGCATCTCGGCCCCAGTTACTGTACCCGTTCTATATTGAGCATGCTCATAGTCTCCTGCCAGCTCTGCCAGTGTTTTTAGATAAACCTCAGCTCCCTTATCAGCAGGTTGTTCAACATTAATAAAGGTAATAAGATTCTCCACTATCCTCAGCGCCACTTCGTATTGGCGTTTTGAGGATATTGTCTGAAGGGGGAAGACTTCAATAAGTTTTAAATAGGTTGGCTCTGCCTTACATTGAGAGCCCTTTACTTCTTCTTTCAATTTATCAATCAATTTTCTAGCAGCGCTCACAAGGTTACTCCTTCCATTTATTCTTATCGTATTCGTTGTGGGTTAAAACATGAGTAACCAAAATAAGCTGCACCCCAAAAGCTATTTTGGTAATAGCTCTAATCTTGTTGCCTCCAACGTCAAAGACCGCCTGGCTACCTACAAAGTCTATATTCACTCCAAACATCTGTTTAACATCTCGAGGATTCTTAAATTCAGCTCCTTCAATAAGCCGGATCCATCGATCTAAAGCCTTACGGCTTGTAGGGTGTTTTTGCTTAAACTCATCCATTATGTTTTTACCAAGAATCTGCACATCCAACAATATAGCAAATTGCTATATTCAATGTCAAGCTTTAAACACATCCAAAGGAATTAGAAAGGTCAGATTCGACTGACAACTCCCCGTTTGCAATCACTAAATCTCAAGTCCTCCCAGACTCAGTAAAGTCAGTGCTCTTTCTTTCAAACTCATTTTTAGCCTTGTACCGACCACTTGACGGGTGAAGTGCGGACGCGAGCCAAATTTTTGCCGTCGGCGCGCGTTTCAGATGATGGCTACGGTTGTTGTTTTGATTTTTGCTTGGTTCTACCGAAGAGGCTGGCTCAGTCGCTTCTAAAATGAGCCTGTGGAGACCTCAGTCTTTGACTTCATTATATATCCTTGGCTCAAAATCCATTTCTCAATGGAATTATAGTGAGCATTTCCCCACGGAATCACAGCCAATTTAGGCCTTTGATGCCACCGCTCCGACCTCTCAAGCTTTGCATAGACCGCGTCGAAAAGTCGATCTTCTCGCATTTCGCCCACGACCTTTTTGGCAAGCTCTCCACAGTACTCGAATGCATCAGAATCCATTTTAGGGATCTCGAGTCCTGGCGCTTTGGGCAAACGCTCCGACCAGCATTGATCAAAGAGGTCATGAGCCAGCTGGATGGTGAGAACTTCTCGTTCTAGATCCGAGTCGCTTAAAGAGAAACTAAATCGCTCGAGGTAAGGATCCAGGACCTGCCTCTGTTTGGACCAAGAGGCCGGGAGAGAACCAAGATACTCTTCCAGATGAGAGTCCAATTCAAAATGAGCCGAGCTTCTGTTTTCGATGGAGACACAGCCCAGAGTGTAAAGCCAGCCTAGTTCTGAGCTATCAACTTGATGCCCTCCGCGCACGGCCCGAAGAATCGAACTCACGCATTCTGACTTCCAGGGGTTAGCAGGAAAAATGAATTTAGTCCGCCTGTTGTCTTGGACACCTTCCTTCAATACAACAACTTCAGCTGGAGAAATTCTCAGTTTCCTCATTGTACTATCGAGCTTTGAGATCAAACGATAGTAGTATTCTCGCGGTGCCCAGTGCCACGTCCCTGCGATGACTATGTGTTTAGATCCATTTTTGATAAACGCCGAAGGAAGTGGTGCGAAGCTTATCTCCTCGATTCTTTTGAAACAGCTCGCAGCTGAGGCTCGAGAAAATCACAAATAAAAGAATGAATTTCCGCATTAGAAGTTGCTCATCCCAGGAATTTCTTAATCCAATTTTTCTTTTGGAGTCTTCGAAACTTCAGATTCTTCTTTGGCTTTCTTAAGAATCTCGATTTCTGCGGTGATTTTGAATTTGTGGGTTTCCGCAAAACGCGAAACTTCGCTCACCCAATCGATTTTTTTCAAGAGCCCAGAGATTTCTCTAGTGACCTTTTGCTGCATATCATCTTTTTGTTTGGATGCAGCCTGAATAAACATTTGCAAAACGTCTTTGGGAATTTTGAGATCTTGCAAATAGCTGCGGATCATATCTTCCGTCAGCAGCGCCCCGCTAATGCCGGAGACCAAGAGTCGCTTGAGGGTTTCCGTGAGGCCAGAATCGCGACCGGACTCTTTGCCAGAATCACGACCAGCTTCGCGGCCGTCTTGATTTGAATCATCCGCCATAAAGTTGGTTAATCCTTTTCTTATAGCTTGCGACCATGTTCGGCAAATTGACCGACATCAAACCTTTTGCAATTGGGCCCGGAACAAAAATAGCAAATTCGCCTTCCACAGCATATTCCGCGCGGCATTTGCCGCCCTCATCAGTCAACTTCCAACTGCCTTTGAGGGATTTAAAAATGTCTCCGGATTCCAAAGTCCATTCGACGGTTTTATTCTTAGTTTCCGTCATCCAAAGTCGGTACTTAAAATCACGAAGAGCAGAAATATGGTATTCCACCAATTTTTTCCCGCCCTCTTCCTTGATCACCTGGCAGCTTTTCACTTCACCCAAAAATTCGCTGTACTTTGCATAGTCCGTGATGATTTTAAACATTTGCTCTGGAGTGCAGGGAAAAAGTTCATTCGTTTCTGCGCTGGGCATTTTATCCATCCTTCTTTTTAAACAAGGCTTCTGCAGCCGCCTTCAAATCTGTTGAGGATCGACCACCAGGGCCACCGATCCGAGCTTGAAAATAATCACAAAAATTAGAGCGGTCTTTCTCCTGCACCACATCTGCCGAGGGTTCCCGGCATTGATTGTAAGCCACAGAATCATAGAAATGACAATTCTTACAAGCATGCAGATCGGACTTACAAGCATGACACTCATCGCGCCGACCTATCTTTCCTACATAGGGCACTGCTTTTTGGCAGTGAAAACAAATCAGATCAGGCATTGGGCTTTCTCGATAAATCGTGATGCGCTTCAATGGTGCGAATCGTGCCAGTTTTCGATCTCATAACCAAAGAATGTGTCGTGCAGCGGCGGTGAGCAGAATACTTCACACCTTTGAGAAGGGGTCCATCGGTCACTCCGGTCGCACAAAATAAAACAGAGCCTCGAGCCAAATCATCAATTTTGTAATAACGATCAAAATCAGTAATACCCATTCGCTTGGCGCGGCCTTTTTCGTCTTCATTTCTAAAAACCAAACGGCCTTGAAAGTCTCCGCCTAAACACTGCATGGCTGCAGCTGAAATCACACCCTCAGGAGCTCCACCGATTCCCAATAAAAGATCGATTCCAGAATCAGGCCAAGCAGCGGCCACCGCTGCAGAGACATCACCATCGCCAATTAATTGAATCCGGGCACCTGTACGGCGCACTTCTGCAATTAAATCCGTGTGTCGAGGGCGATCTAAAATCACAACCGTCAAATCACCCACGGGCTTTCCTAATTTTAAGGCCACAATATTAATATTTTCCGTGGCGGATTTATTGATGTCGATGGCTCCACGAGCCGCCGGCCCACAGGCAATTTTATCCATGTAGGTGTCGGGAGCGTGGAGAAAATTGCCACGCTCTGCTGCAGCGATCACAGAAATGGCGCCCAAAGTTCCCTTCGCACAAATGGTCGTGCCTTCGAGGGGATCTAAAGCAATATCAATCGCGGGGCTGTTGGAAGTATTCGTTCCAACTTTTTCACCGATGAAAAGCATCGGAGCTTCATCGCGTTCGCCTTCACCAATGACGACTGTTCCATCAATGTTTACGGAATCAAAAGCCTTCCTCATGGCATCCACGGCGGCCTGATCTGCTTTTTTTTCATCGCCGCGACCCATCCATTCAGCGGATGCAAGCGCTGCGGCCTCAGTGATTCTTACAAATTCGAGAGCCAGGTTTCTGTCCATGGTTCAGTCTCCATTGCCGACGTCACCCGCGGCGAAGGTCGCACAAGTTTATAGTTTGTGGTGTCAATTGCAACATGTTCGGTGCGCGCCTCTGAGAAAAGTGTTTTCAGATCACCGTCGTACATTTTGTATTCAAGCAAAATTCGAACGCCTTGAAGTTGAGCCTGCAGTTGAATCTGCAACTGGTCACCAAAGCGGGCGGGCTTGATGTGCCTGACCCGAGTTTCAAGCACCGCAAACTGCGCCGCTTCCTCCGGTTTTTCGATCAGCTTTCGCGCCAGCACCCAGTCCACCCGCGCCTCTTCGAAAAGCCTGAGGTAGTTCGCGTGATGAACGATCCCCATCATATCGGTTTCGTAAAATTGCACCCTGCGTTTATAAACGTGAAAGGCCATTTGACTCCCATCGGCGCTCGAGATTAGGTGAGCCTATGGCTCAGTTCTCTTCTTGGCAAAAAAAATTGCCTCTCATGCTTACGATCTTTCGGATCTTTTTGACTTTGCCCGTTTGTCTATTGATCAACAAAGATCAATACACAATGAATATTGTTGCTGCTTTGCTTTTTATCCTTGCTTCGATCACTGATTATTTTGATGGCTACTATGCTCGAAAATATCAGGCGATCTCGATTATTGGGCAATATATGGATCCAGTGGCTGACAAAATTCTTGTGACTTCAGTCCTTGTTATTTTGGCCCATCAGCAGCTCGTCAGCCCCTGGCTCGTGATCATTATTGCAGCCAGGGATAACTTTATTGGAGCCCTCAGGTCCGCAGCTGCAGCCAGCCAAATGGTCATTGCCGCAAAGCAGACAGGAAAATGGAAAGCCGCAATTTTGATGGTCGGACTGCCACTTTTGATTGCAGAGAAAATACCTTATTTTGATTGGAATGTGGTTTGGATCGGCACAACTCTGCTGTGGATTTCTGTGCCCTTGTCCCTTATTTCGGGTTGGCAATATTTGATGGCTTACCTTGAGAGTTCAAACCGTGTTCCAAACCAAGCATAAATAGCAATAAGCCGGTCACGACCAAAAAGATCCATTTGATGACTAACCATTTCAGCTGAAGTTTGAACTTTTGAGGGCCTGCCTGTTGTTTGAATTCCATCTTTTCTCCCGTTGACATTGTGGCAATCCCCACCTTATTGTAGCAAGCTCTTCGTTACGACGAAATGCGGGAGTAGCTCAGTTGATAGAGCGATGCCTTGCCAAGGCATAGGTCGCGGGTTTGAGTCCCGTCTCCCGCTCCACTCGTTTACACTCTGGCTTCGCCAGAGTAGTGTTATTAAGTCGCCACCTTTGGTCGGCTTTTCTGCCTCCCGAAACTTCTCCATTCTGTTGATTGGTTCGCTGCGCTCACAGCCTGCGGTTCTCGTGAGTGGCCCGGGACGTAGTCAAAGACAATGACTGTGTTGTAATTCACATTGCTAGAATTTTTTAAGACAGAGTAAAGAAGAATTTCCGATTCCCAGCTGCTGAGCAGGCAAATAGTGCTGCCTTACAAAACACAAAATTAAGACTTCCCCAAATTTATTTAAGATCAAGTTCGGAATTCTTCCATTCGCCTTGGAAGATTCCATCCGCTCCGATGCTGCCTGCGAGAAAGTAAGTCTGCGACACTGCGAGTTTTGGTTCGCTGCTGCAAGAATGGAGGGCTACCTCCACTTTGATCTTGGAACTTTTCTGAGTTCCCTTGATGGCCTCGATGACTTGGACTTCAGCTATCAACTTAGAGATTTTTCCTTTATTAACAGGAACGTCTTCAGTTTTGCTCGATGTCAATTGAACCTTGGCCACCACCGCCTTCGACATTGCATTCCTGGGAAGGATTTCAAGAAAGGTTCGAGTCTCCATGCTATGACCCATGCAAGCCATTGCTAGGGAAGTTGAAATCGAAATAATAAAAATCAACAATAATGAATATGGTTTTGTCATGGACAAAGCTTATCCAGCCAGAATGTGAAGGTCCATTTCTAAAGTACTTCGGTAAAAGATTTTTATCTTTCCAAGTCCTTGAAATATCAATTCCAGCCTTGTCTCTGCAAAAGTTTCCAATTAATGATATTGAATGAACAAAGATCAAAAATCCGCCCCGACACCAGCTACAAATTTCCTTCATCAAATTATTGAAAAAGACATTGCTGAAAATAAATATGGTGGGCGAGTCGTTACAAGGTTCCCTCCAGAACCCAACGGCTATCTTCATATTGGACATTCTAAATCCATTTGTTTGAACTTTGGTTTGGCTCAGGAATTTAAGGGCACTTGCCATTTGCGTTTTGACGACACCAATCCCGAAACCGAAGAAACGGAATACGTCCAATCCATTATGGAAGATGTTCGCTGGCTTGGCTTTGATTGGGGTCAAAATTTATTTTATGCCTCTGACTATTTTGATCAGCTTTATCAATTCGCAATTCAACTGATTCGCGATGGGAAGGCTTATGTCTGCAGCCTTAACGAAGAACAACTCCGGGAACATCGAGGTGATTTCAATCGGCCGGGAAAAAATTCGCCCTTTCGGAATCGTTCCGTGGAAGAGAATTTGGCCTTGTTTGAGAAAATGAAGGCTGGCGACTTTGCCGAAGGTGCCTGCACACTGAGAGCAAAAATTGATATGAAATCACCCAATATGAATATGCGAGACCCTCTTCTTTATCGCATAAAAAAAGTGGCTCATCATCGCACCGGTGATCAGTGGTGCATCTATCCGATGTATGACTATGCTCATCCACTCAGTGACGCGATTGAGGACATCACTCATTCAATTTGCACATTAGAATTTCAAGACCACCGACCTTTTTATGATTGGTGTGTAGAAAATGTAACTGTGAAGGGCAAGCCTAAGCAATATGAGTTCGCTCGCCTAAATTTAACTTATTTAGTCATGAGCAAAAGAAAACTTCTTCAGATGGTGAAAGAAGGCTTGGTTTCCGGTTGGGATGATCCACGCATGCCCACCATCAGCGGCATCCGCCGGCGGGGATACCGTCCTGAAGCCATTCGTAACTTCGCAAAGCGAATCGGCGTGGCCAAAGCGGAAAGCTTGATTGATGTGGAAATTCTTGAAGCCTGCGTCAAAGAAGATTTAGATCAAGTCGCCCATCGGGCCATGGCAGTTTTAAATCCTTTGAAAGTTGTGATTGAAAATTATCCGGAAGAAAAAACGGAAAGCATTCAAGCTTCCGTGCATCCTAAGAATACCGATCTAGGGCATCGAACTTTGACTTTTTCAAAAGAAGTTTTCATCGATCATAAAGACTTTATGGAAAATCCACCGGAAGATTTTCATCGCTTGGCCCCTGGACGTCAGGTGCGACTGCGAAATGGCTATGTGATCACCTGCAAAGAAGTTCTGAAAAATCCTCAAGGCGAAGTGACTGAACTTCGCTGCGAATACGATCCTGTCACGTTGGGCGGCAAGCCCACGGCTCAAGGAGTAAAGGTGAAAGGCATCATTCACTGGGTTTCAGCAAAAGATTCTTTTGAAGCTGAAGTGCGCATTCTTGGACGTCTTTTCTCTGTGCCTGATCCTGACACTGCGCCCGAGGGAAAAGACTTTAAATCGAACCTCAATCCCGATTCCTTGAAAATTATTAAGAACGCTCGGCTCGAACCCAGCCTTAAAAATGCCAGACTGGACACCCGATATCAGTTTGAGCGAACCGGTTATTTTTGTTTGGACAGCCGTGACTCAAAGCCCGATCAATTGATCTTTAACATGATTGTGGATCTTTAAAACTGCCATCAACTTTTCAAATGATTAAACCAATCGCCTTCTATACAAACCAAAGAAGGCCGAGGAATTTCTTTGCCTCCATTAGGCCAATTGCTTGTGAGTGCTTTGGTCCCCTTGCTCAATTCACCAGGATGCTGAACGCATAAAAATAATGTCTTCCCGTCCGGAGAGAAAGCCGGACCCGTGAGTTCGCTGTCCACAGGTGCCGTCGCCACAAGATGGGCCCGCCCAGCGGAGGGTCCAGACATCGGAATATAAAAAAGTCCGTTGTTTTTGAAAGGGGCGTATTCTCCCTTGTTCATTTTTTCGCCGGAAATATCGGTCGTCATCCAGAGGTCACCCTTGGCATCAAAAGCAAGATTATCTGGGCAAGCAAAGCCCACTTCAGCTCCGCCAGCCAAAAAATTACTCGACTGAAATTCCATACTGAGAGGATCTTGATTTTTTTCTTCTAGCTTCATGATTGAACCGAAGTAGTTTCCTCGATTCAAATTGTTTGTGAGAGTCATATAAATTGCTTTGGTACGGGGGCAAATTTCAATGTCCTCGGGGCGATCTAGGGGGGTACCTCCAGCCATTTTTGCTGCTTCTCGTGTACGAATGAGGACTTCCGTCTGATCTCGGAATTTTTTCTTAAAGCCCGGAGTGGTTTTCCAATCCAAAAGAATCCATTTCCCTTTAAGAGTGTCCGCGACATAGAGCTTTCCAGTCTCCAATGAACCCGGTTTTTCAGAAATAAATTTGTAGAGGCACTGATCGTTGGCATCATCACCCGTATAAACAACGATGCGACCATCTTTTGCAGTTGTGGTTGTTGCACATTCGTGAGCAAACCGCCCAAGTCCCGTCAGTTTTTTAGCAGCCCCTGTCCAAGGATCAATTTCAACAACCCATCCATAATGCTCCGGTGGTTGGGGAAAGTGGTTGTACCAATTTAAACTTTCTTTGTTGATGTTGATTCGCTTCTGGCCCTTGAAAAGAACCTCACCATAAAAGGAGTCATAGTTTTCTTCACAAGTTAAATAAGTGCCCCATGGAGTGACTCCACCGGCGCAATTGGCAATGGTCCCTAGGGCTAAACGTGACCCTTCAATATCTCTGGGCGCGACGATTGGGATTTCAGTACGACCAGAAATACGTCGATTGTGCTTAGAATTTTTTACGACTTCCCATTTCGCTTTCTCGCCAAGTTTTCGTCGGACATGCAGAACACTCACACCCACGGAATCCATTTCCATTTCAACTTGGGCTTTTGATTTTGACTTCGAGGAATCTTCGTAACCAGAAACGAACTGAGGATCTGGAGCCTCATGATTCACACAAAGCAACATTTCTTCAAAGCCCGGATTCTTCAAGTTGTCGGGAAATGGAAACCAAGCCACATAGTCATTGTTAAAGCCAAAGCTTTCGTTTTTAGCGTTTATCGAATCGCCCCACGAAGCAAGCACGTAGTAACTCAGGCCTTCTGTAAGCTGAAGCTCATCTTTCTGAGAAGGATTCAAAGCAGCGATTCCACCGCTCTCAGGCCTTTTGCTTTGATCGGATTGGGAAGTCGTTGAACAGGCTGAAGTCAGAACTCCGAGAGCCGAGGAAATCGGCAGGCCCGACAAAACGACTGAGGTCTGACCCATAAATTCTAGAAAGTGTCGACGGTCATAGAGTTTATTCTTGTTTGATTGCTTCACTAGAGGCCCCCTATCAAATAAGCTTTTATTAGGGAGCTTTCAAATCGATAAATCAAGTCAGACTTTGGTGGAGTAGCGGTCCGCGAAACTTCGACAAATTGCTTATTCCTCGCGCAGAAAACCGCTTTTTACGTCATCCTAGTTTTTTGCCTAATTGAATAGTTGATTGAAAAGCGGCCCACCATACCTGCCTGTTCTTGGAGGGATACAGCGAATGGATCTGTCAGATTCACGTGTCTTCAAACATTTTTTATAGTTTGCTGCTTCTTGAGCTTCATAGGCTTTTTGACGAGCCCGTTGTTGCTTTTCATATTCGGCTTGCTCTTTAGCTGCTCTTTCTTCTTCGGCAAATTCAGCTTTTGTCTTTTTCCGACAAATAACGTATTCGAAAACATCGGTTCCGCTTTCAGACTGGTGAATTCCTTCAACAACTCCGTTCGCATTGATGGCGATGAGACCCATTCGTTCTTTGGTCTCGCGAGACTTACTATCTACCGCCAAGAAAATCTCTTTAGGCCCTTTATTCAGCAAACTACAAATTCCTTCCACAGAGCTGTAAGAAAGCAGGGGACGGGCCTCACCCGCACGATAAACTGTCGGACGAAAGATGGTAATGGAACGATCTGAATTCGCCTCAATCGCTTTGTAACCAAGCTTTTTCGGAACAGGAATTTGAATGACCGAACCATCAGTCACCGCAGCGCACTGTTCTGGAGTCAACACTGGTGAAGTCTGAGCGAATGCGCTTCCACAAACCAAAATAAATCCCAAGGTAACTTTTAAATTCATAGAACACCCCTCTAGTTTAATTTTGCCCTTGGGGGCCGAAGCTAACAAAGAACCCAAAAAATCACAGCTGTCAGAATTTTAGACAGTAAATCCTTCCGCTTCTCTGCACTTCGCCCGGGTTTCGCAGGGCCTTGAACGTGTATTTGAAAATTCTCGTCGCAGGAAACCTCACAGTGGCGTCGATAATGCGTTCAATATAGTCTTCCCCGAAAGAAGATTTTACTTCATCCACGATTTCTGCCTGAGGAGGCGTTCATGTCCAAATTCAGCCTAAAAGCTCGGTTCTCAATCTTGCTCATGCTGGGACTCCAAGTAGATTTATCAATGGCTGAAGCACCTAGCCAGCTTCCCACCTGTAAGATCAGTTTGGCGGTAGAAAAAAAATCCTCAGTGGATCAAGTGAAGGAAATGTCAGCCAAAGACTATAGTACGACTTATCTCTGCGGCTTATCTTCTCCTAGCTCAAAACAAACAGCAGAATGTAAATCTGCGCTCACCACAAAAATAAAAGAAGCAATTCTCAATAAGGATTTGGACAAAACAGAAGAAAACCTTTTTTTTCGCATCAAAAAATACTCGCCCGCTCTTCATCGCAAACTGGTGGGAAAGAGCTTAAACCAAATTTCAAAAATAGTGGCCTCAGAATTCTTTTCTAGACAAAAGGTGAAAGTCCATTTGCAAGAAGAATCAGTAGAAGCCTACGAACATTCCGGCGACTTTAAGTTTACAAAAATTCAGGACCGCTTTCGCCTGATACCCATCGGGAGCGAAGAGGGTCTAAAGATTCAGGCGAATCAAGACGATCTTCAATTCTACCGAGTCGTAAAAATTGATGGACAGGACTTCTTCGAAGTAGTGTATCTCAATGGATTTCATTTGGGTCAACCGGAACACTGGGAGAAAGCGATTCAATCGGTTCCAGGAGGCATGGCGGCCTATGCATCCAACTTGGCCGTAATGGGAACTTCCGGCGGTCAATTTCACTTACTGAAAAATAAGAAATATGAATTACGCCTAAGGGTTTTACTGGTCACTGCGAAAGATCAAGAGGCTCCGACGGTGGTCTTTCAAGTTTTGCAAGGGAATCTAACCGGTGGAAAAATCGAACTCGCTACTTTGGTGGACCAATTTGCAGTTTCTAGCAAGAATCCTGAACTTCGTAGTCTTTTGAACTTCACACAAACCGATGCCACCATTAAAGTCGCCGACTTGAGGATTAGTTGCAGTCAGGAAAAATCTCCTACTGCGCTTTAGTTTCAACAATAATCCATTTAGAAATCGAAGTGCTTTACTAATCGATTGATCTCGGCTAAGGGGTCCAGGTTGCTTAAGCAAGGGACAATCTACCAAAATGAAATAGAGGTTCAGAATGACATCAAGATTTCTTATTCTCGCGGCGCTTTCCACTTTCGTAATGGCCTCCGCAAAGGCGGAATCCTTACCAAAAACCCTTGAGACCACTTTGTCTCAGCTGGCACAAAAAGATATCGAAGGGAACGCAACTTGCTTTTCGGGTGAAGTGAAGAAATTTTCTGATCAGATGTCGGAAAACTATGGCGGTCGATTCTCAGGCTCTTTCACTCTTTCTGGAGTGCTCTTGGCGCAAACTCAATATCGCCAGATTGCAAAATATTGCGATGGTTATGCTGACAAACACGGAAAGACGATCACGGACGAAACTCAGTTCGAATCGGCGCCCTATAAAATTTGTGAGCACACCAACACCAGCAGTTACGCAGTCTCCGTTCTTTTTGCGGCATCAACTTCTGGCACACTGGAAGACGAAAGTGTTCTTTTTAAAGTGGCTCATGACGTAACGACGACACTGATTGTTAAAAAATCAGCAAGCTACGACCCTAAGCCTTCGGACATATTCTTGAAAAAAGTTACGACTGCATTGAAATGCAATCTGCTGCCTACGAACTAGCCTTTTCTCTCATTTTCTCTGATTATCTCTAGGTCCTTGCGCAATTTGCCGGGGCCTGAAAAGATAGTTGCATGTCTTTTGCAAAAAATTTAGTGCTTGGCCTCACTATATTTCTTAGTGCCTTTCTCATTTTCCAAATCCAGCCTCTGATGGCTAAAATTTTACTTCCCATCTTTGGCGGATCCTCTGCGACTTGGATCACTTGCCTCATGTTCTTCCAAACTTTTTTATTGGCTGGCTATACCTATTCTTTTTTATCCAGCAAATTTTTAAGTCCCCGCAATCAAGCCCTATTGCACATCGCTTTCATTGCTGTGGCAGTTTCCCAGGTTTGGCGTATTGCCTCGGCCCGAGAAAGCATCCCCAATCTACAGGATCCAACTTCAGCCATCGGGTACCTCCTCATCCTGACCATGGGGCTGCCTTATCTTTTGCTCGCCTCAACCAGTCCCTTGCTGCAGTCCTGGCTCAACTTGGGAAAGTCGGCCGCTTCAAATTACCGATTGTTTGCTCTTTCGAATTTTGGATCGATGCTGGCTTTGCTGAGCTACCCATTGCTTTTTGAACCCACTTTAAGTTTGGATCTCCAGCTGACGATATGGATTATTGTGTTTTGCGTTTTTGCTCTGACCTGCGCAACCACTGCCGCTGCAACAATGAAAATTCAAAATACCGCCGGCCCCTCTGATCCGATACCGGAAGATACTCAAAAGGCCACCGGTTTTCCGACAAAAAAACTCAGTAAGAAACGCTTGATCTCCTGGTTAGGCCTATCTTTCTTTCCCTCAGCCCTACTAATGGCAGCCACTGAGTTCCTCACCCGCGATGTTGCGCCGATTCCCCTGATTTGGGTGATTCCCCTGACTCTTTATTTGCTCAGTTTTATTCTTTGTTTCGACAGTCCACGCTGGTACCAAAGACGACTTTTTTTCGCACTTTTACTTCCCATCCCAATCACTCTTTGTTGGTTGACTCAATTTCAGCTAGCGAATCCCAGCCTATCGACCATCGCACTGTTCCTCGGCTGCTGCTTTGTTTTCTTTATGTTGGGTCATGGTGAATTGGCACGAAGGAAACCAGATGCCGAACATCTGACTCTTTATTTTTTAATTATTGCATTCGGCGGCGTTCTTGGTGGCCTCGCAATTGGTTTGCTTGCGCCGAATTTGCTGTCGTCAAACTTTGATCTCAGCATCATTATAGTTTTAGCTTTTTTTATTTGCGTGGGCGTTCTTGCATCGGACCCAGCCTCGAATTGGAAAAGATTTATTTTTGCTCCGAAGGGCCTCGTAGTCTCGACTTTTATCATTGTGGGACTTTGTTCAGCAATTCTATTTCTTGCCTTTGAACATCTGCACGTGATGGGCACTCGGCTGCGCGTTCGCAACTTTTATGGTGCCCTCAAAGTCACAGACTTGGATGAGGATGGAACACGAAATTTGACCCATGGTCGAATTTCCCATGGACAGCAATTGCTGGATCCAGAAAAGAAATTTGTGCCGACTTCCTATTACGGTGGAGGCTCAGGCGCCGAACTCACCATTGGCCTCAGCAGACAGAAAGGTCGGCCAGAAAAAGTGGGCGTGGTCGGACTTGGTGCGGGCACCTTGGCCGCCTACGGGCGCAGTGGGGACAGCTATAAGTTTTATGAAATTAATCCGCTGATGGTGGACATTGCAAATTCTGAATTTTCCTATCTTAAGGATTCTCTAGCGAAAGTTTCGATCGTTCTCGGTGATGCGCGCCTGACCTTGGAAAAAGAAGCCGCAAATGAATTCGATTTACTCTTTGTAGATGCTTTTTCTGGCGACTCCATCCCCATTCATTTGCTAACGATCGAGGCTTTTCAGCTCTATTTCCGGCACCTGAAAGAAGATGGTTTGCTGGCGATGCACATTTCGAATCGCTATCTTGATCTAATTCCAGTGATGGGTGCTGCAATGAGTGAGCTGGGCCTCAAGGGCATCGTTTTTGAAACCAAAAGAGACCCGGAAAGACAAACAGATGGCGCCACATGGGTGACTCTCTCAAAGAACAGCCAGGCTTTGTCCAATATCAAAGAAGTGGCTCCAGATGCCACACCTTTAGAAGCGCATTCTGACTTTAAACTTTGGACCGATGATTACTCAAGCATCTTAAGTGTGATGGGACCCTTATGAAACAAAAAATTTCCCTACGAAAAATGAAAAGACTCGAGTTCGAAGACATCGAGCCGATGATGCTCAATTCAGAGCCTTGGAAGTCACTGAGATTCAAAAAGCACGATATTCGAAGAATCGTGAGGAATTCGAACACAAAAATCTTATTTGGCGCCTATCAAGGAAAAAAGCTCGTCGGATTTGCCAGCCATTCAACCGGCTTTTTGGGGGGAGTGTATTTAAACCTCCTCGTGGTGGAACCACAAATGCGAGGGCAAGGTCTTGGACAACTGTTAATGAAACATTCGTTAAACAAGCTTTTGAAAAAGAATAAAAACTACTATCTTTGCGTTTCGCATTTTAACAAACCCGCAATTCGCTTTTACCAGGCACTGCAGTTTGAAGAAATTGGACGAATCAAAAATTTCTTCCTTCGTGGAAAGCATGAAATCCTGATGCGAAAAACTCTAGGTCCCATTCGAGCCTGAATTCTATTTCCACAATAAGCAGACCTTATCGAAGTCATGGGTTTCGCCCAAAAGACCTGCGACACAATCCGCTATTCAGACAATATCAGGGAATTTGAGAAGAATCATTTTGTCTCCACGAGCTGCTTATCCCTAGGCTTTTGAACTAGGGGGGATTTAATGAAACTAACGACTATAACACGCATCACACTGATCTCAGCACTGTCGCTACTTTTGGCAGCATGCGGGTCTCAAAATCAAAACTCCGGAGAAATTTTCTCTGGTGCCGATGAAAACAGCACAAAGGGAATTGTCGGAGGCTCACCTGTCAGCAGCTCGGACCTCATCGCCAAATCCACTGTGGCCTTTTATTTTGCGGGCTTTCCTTCAGCAGATCGAACAGCGAATTTTTGTACAGGAACTCTCATTGGACGAAGAACGGTTCTTACTGCCGCACATTGTTTTGTGGACGCCGCAGATTCCAACGGCATGAGCCTCAGCGAGTGGATGTCTAAAACTCGAGTTGGTTTTGGCACTCAAGTCGTCACCAGCCTCAGCGATTCAAGGGTACAAATGATTGGAATAGAGCATGTCTCTGTACACCCAGAATATGAGAAAGATTCGGTCTCCAGGGCTTCGGAAGTACCGATGCCTGATGTTGCCGTTGTCACTCTGTCTGCCAATGCACCTGCGGGCTATTCGACTGTCAACATGGTTGAATCCAGCACGTTGCTACAAAAAGGCCTCAGCCTTACGCTTGCGGGCTATGGCCTGACGAACGGTCGATTGCAAACTCAAGCCACAGAGCTTCGGCAGGTTGACGTTCTTGTCGATGATCCAGAAATGACATCAGCACAGTTCAGCTACCGCGTGATCGGAGGCAGGTCTGCTTGTTCCGGAGATTCTGGCGGACCCGCTTATGTTAGAATCGGCGGCAAACTTGCAGTTATTGGTGTGACCAGCTGGGGAGATCTGACCTGCAGCCAAATTGGTGGCTACACATCTGTGCCCGCCTTTGCACGATGGATTCGGTCTTCGTTGATTCTCTCGGAGCCAATCGAAATCGCGGCGAGTGGCTTTTAGGTTTAACAAGAGATTAGCATAATTACTTTTTCAATTGGCGCCGCTTGAGTCTGAGCTCACGGCGCTTTTTTGCATTTTCGAAACGCTGAATATCCACTTCATTTTCAAGAATCAATTCAGGAACAGGAGTCGGTTTTCCATCAGATCCGATAGCTACGAATGTCAGATAGGCAGAAGCTGTATGAAAAGTTTGACCCGTTCGAGGATTTTCTGCGTCGACACGAACACCAACTTCCATGGAAGTCCGAGAAACAAAATTTACGCTTGATTTGAGATTTACGACCCAGCCTTTGTAGACGGGCGCAATAAAGTGAAGATCGTCTACAGAAGCTGTCACTACTTCGCTGCCAGAATGGCGTTGGGCTGCGACAGCTCCACAAATATCGATCCAAGACATGATAACTCCCCCGAAAATGCTATCGAGGGAGTTTGTATGGGAAGGTAATACAAGTTGAGTCATCACAACCCGAGAGGCAGAAACTTTTTTCTTACCTGCATTTAAAGGCTGTGACATCACTCTTCAGAAACCGAGCTTATACGCCCATGCCGATGCCAGAGTCTCCACCAACTTTACCACCGCCAAGATCGTTGCTACGACCAGGGATGATAGTCTGGAAAGAACCAGCTACGGTTGCAGAGCCAGCGGGAATCGTAGTCGCTGCTGCAGAGAATGCGTTGTTCGCAGTCGTTGCAGGAGTCTCCTTGATTGCTTCGCTCTCGACGAACCCGAGATGAGGAAGACACCATACGATCAACTGTGCGCGAGACTTCACACTCATCTTTTTATAGATGTTTGTGAGGTGAAACTTCACAGTTTTCTCAGTTACGAATAGCTGATTGGCCACTTCCTTGTTGGACAATCCCTTCGAAACGAGTTCAGCCACTTCGGCCTCTCTATTGGATAGACCCTTTTGTATTAGGACATCTCTGAGCATCCTTGCTCCCTCCCCTTTTATCAATTGGACACCCAGCTTGGGTGTCTCGGTTAGTCACTAAATCGAAACTTCTAACTTTAGTTTTAAAATCAATCTAAGTCCTGCTGAGTTAATGGTTTCGACTTTTCAACCAAAAACCAAGTCTTTTTTTGTTTTGTTGTCGATGCGCAGTAGCTAACAAAACTCTGAACCTGAATCTCGGGCTGAGACAAATCCAAAGAGCTGCCATCAATTCATCAAAATTTAACTTAAAAAAAGCCCCCTAGATCTTGATCAAGTTTTCTATTCCCAGCCTTAGGGCGGAACTCACCCATCTTGAAATATTTCTGTGTTTCTAATAGCTTGGGGGAACTACTTGATCTTCCTTTTACGTGTTCCTCAATCAAAGTCTTACAATTTTTTTTTATTCTATCAAGCGCTTTGGACTCTCGTTTTTTAAATCTAGACCGATAAGCATCCTGTTCAGCTCAAATTGAAGAAAGACATAAGACAGAGGGAGAGATTATGTTTCCTGCTAATACAAAGTTCTTGGTGGTCGACGATTTCACCACCATGCGAAAGATTATAAAAAAGGTCCTGTCCGAACTGGGCTATACGAATATCGAGGAAGCCGATGATGGCAAGACGGCCTGGCCTAAGATTCAAGAAGCCCTGACCACTGGCCAACCTTTTCAAATGATCATCAGTGATTGGAACATGCCAGGTATGTCGGGTATTGATCTTCTTAAGACCTGCAAAGCAGATCCGAATCTAAAAGACATCCCGTTCATGCTGGTCACGGCAGAAAGTGAACAGAAAAACATTCTGGAAGCGGCCAAATCAGGAGTCTCCGACTACGTGGTGAAGCCTTTCAATGCACAGACTCTCAAAGGTAAGCTTGAAAGAGTTTGGACAAAACACCATGGCCCTAAAGCGGCCTAACAATTATAAGGAGCCGCACCATGGGAGCACCAAAATTAGAAACCGCCAATCCATTAATAGATAAACGCTTTATAAATGCCTTTATCGAAGGAGTCCAAAAGACCCTCAGCTTGATGGCCCAGACCGACGTTAAACCAGCTTCCCCAAAGATTGAGAAAGTATTTCAATCCAAAGGAGAAGTGGCTGGAGTTGTTGGAATGGTCGCAGGTGAAATGAAAGGCACATTGACAATCAGCTTTTCAAAAGCAGCAATCTTAGAAATTCTAAGAAACATGCTTGGGGAAAACTATACAGAAATCAATCAAGAAGTCGCCGATGCCGTGGGTGAAGTGACGAATCAGGTTTATGGAACCGCAAAAACCTCGCTGAATCAGATGGGCTATGCTTTTGAAATGGCAATTCCATCAGTCGTGCAGGGTCAATTTACGATTTCAAAATATCACTCCGGTGCTACTTTGGTTCTGCCCTTCACCACGCCAGAAAATGCAGAAATGCATGTCGCTCTGACCGTTCAAATTTAGACTGCGTTTGCCAAAATTCAAACGTCAGAAGGTGCTGCAGCCAACTCGGGGCAGCACTTCTAGTTTAAAGAAAGTTTCTTTTTCAATGCCGAAAGCAAATCTTCCTTACTTGCAAATTTTCCTGAAAGTTGAGCCAGCCACGCCCAACCAAGCAACTGACCCAATTCTCGTCCAGCAAAATTCGGTAAATCGGCCGAGCGAATCCACGCCCTGGGTTTTTCTGAAATTTCTCGTCTTTTCCATTCCTGGATCGCTCGAAACTCTTCCGAATCATGGCTCTTCGAATGAAGTCTGAGCCAGTTTTCAAGGCCCTCGCCCCCACCTGGCTGAAAAGAATGATCGAGCAGGCGAGCCACTCTAAATTCATCCTTTCCAAAAAAATCAGGCTCAACAAAAGGACGAAGTGCGTTGATCGCAAATTGACTGAGCTCATTGGAGATTCGAAACCATTGAAAAAATTTTCTCAGCGCGGACTGATCTAATATTTGACGGGAGCTAATTAACCACAAGGCAAGCTCGCAGAGGGCCGAAGCATTTGGATGCTCTTCCGCCGCCCGAGTCTTAGTGTTTTTTTGCCATCTTGACCACAACTGAACTTCGCAAGATCGCCCTTCCAAGGCCTGCGGTAGCAGTTGACTGTCCACGATTTCGCGAATCCAGTCCTGCCTCTTTTCGGCGCCAAAAAACTTTAATAATTCATCTCGCCGGCGTTCCATACTTACGGACTTCACCAAGACGCTACACAGCCGCAAAGCTTCCATCGTCTCTTTTTCAATTTTAAAATCAAGTACGGCAGCAAAGCGAATTGTCCTGAGCAGCCTGAGGTGATCTTCTTTGAATCGATCCTCCGCCTTGCCAATGGCACGAATGACTCGTGCTGCGAGATCCAGCTGCCCCTGAAAAAAATCATATAGATTTTGTCGAATCGGATCATAGAATAGCGCATTGATGGTGAAGTCTCGGCGAGAAGCATCCTGATCCGGAGTCGTGAATTCAATTCGATCTGGATGCCGACCATCCACATAACTTCCCTCAGAGCGAAAAGTCGCTACTTCAACTTCTTGATCCTGATCGAGGACTCGAATCACACCAAAGGCTTTACCCACTGCCACAGTTTTTGGAAAAAGTCCTTCGACAATTTCTGGGGTCGCTGAGGTCGCAATATCAAAATCTTTGGGAGTCCGCCCCAAAAGGCGATCACGAACACAGCCTCCAGCAAGCCATGCAATATGTCCTTGCTGCTGCAGGACTGCAATGGTCTTCAGTGCCAATTCCCAAGCTGGGCCCGGTCCAAATTCTAATCTTACCGGATGAGCAAAATCTTGCCAATGACTGGACTGATTCGACATAGAAAGACAATATGTGCTATGGCTTCATCTGACAAGGGTAGAAAGCTTAGGAACCATGATGAAGTTAATGACAGCTGAACAACTGAATTCACTTTGCGAAGAGATCAAAACAAAGATCGGTTGTGAATCCATTCAATGGACTCAAGTCCAAAAACCTCTGACAAAGCCGCGCTTCGATGCTTGGATCGACCAGTCTATGCATGGTGACATGGCTTATTTAAAGAAATCTCAATCGCAGCGAGCCTCCCTCACCTCAGTACTGCCTAACTACAAAACGGGGTTTTTTTTAACTTTTAGTTACAAACCTCATCCAGCACCATTTTCTGCCTCGGAAGTAAGTGCTTATTCGCAGCTAAAGATTGCGAGTTATGCTGGTGGATATGACTATCATGACTGGCTTCCCCAACGGCTTTCAGAAGCCGTTCAAATTCTTCGAGCATCCGCTCCAGAAATGACTTTCGTTTTTGGTACAGACATTCTACCAATTCTCGAACGAGATCTTGCCTCTCAAGCAGGCCTTGGCTGGATCGGAAAAAACACCTGCCTCATCCATCCTAAAAGAGGATCCTTTTTTTTCATTGCCGAAATTCTCACCGACCTTGAGGTGGTGGGCACCGCCCCAAGTTTTGACAAAATAAAATCCATTCCTGATTTTTGTGGAAAATGCACACGATGCATTGATGCTTGTCCAACCCAAGCGATCGAAGCTCCAAGAGTATTGAATGCAACTAAATGCATTTCTTTTTGGACCATTGAAGCAAGATCGGTCCCTCCCCTCGAACTTCGCAAAGGAATCGGATCCCATTTCTTTGGTTGCGACATCTGTCAAAGCGTCTGCCCATGGAATGAAAAAATTTTTGGAAAGACCCCCGCCAGCGCGCAGCCTCAAAATCAGGAACTTGAGGACTCTTTGCGCCTTATACTGACCTCCTCAAATCGCCAGCTCGAGAAAATCTTCAAGTCGAGTCCCCTATTGAGGTCCCGCCCCTTCGGGCTGCGCAGGAATGCCTTGGTCGTCATCGGCAATCTCAAGATTTCCTCGTTAAAAGCAGCTGTGGATGCTCAAAAGAAATATCCGGATTTAATTGAATTGGCCGATTGGTGCCTCTTGGAACTCAATCGATAAAATTTTATTGAGAACTTGAAATGGCATTGCCGGCGGGCGAGCTTCCGTCTAGACTCAAGCAATGAAAATACAAATACTTCTAGCACTTCTGTTTTCGCTCCACCTTCATGCCTTTGCCAAAGAGATTTCTGGGGAAGTGATCCTAGCTAAAGGCGTCACTCTCAAAGCAGGTGGAGTCTTATATGTTTTTGCCAAAAAATCCGGAACTCCGATGCCCGCAGCAGTGCTTCGAATAGCTTCGCCACAACTTCCGCTCAAGTTCTCCATTGGCGCTAAAGATGCAATGGCGCCAGGGACTCCTTTTGACGGTCCCTTCGTCATTACAGCAAGGCACTCACCGAGCGGCGATGCGATGGATAAGTCAGGTCCAGAGGGCAGCTTGGATCAGCCCGTACCCATCGGCACTTCAAATTTAAAAATTGAACTGAAGAAAAAATAACTCGACAATAGTCCAGAAGATTTCGGCAGCCCTCTCATTTTCCAAAAACTTTCCGATGAATTCACTATGAGCACAATCGATCGATACAAGAAAAAAGGTGGCTTCGTTCAACTTCTTGCAGTTCTTGAAGGTTCGTCTCCTCAGAAGCAGGAACAATTCTTCAACCTTATCGGTGCCGAAAGTAAAAGCTGGGAAGCTGCCCTTCGAAAGAAAATTCTCAGCATTGAGAAGATTCTAGCTTGGAGCCCAGAACATTTGACCGATCTGTTTTCTTCGATCCCTCATCTGACTTCGGCAATGACCCTGCACTCTTTGCCGCAGGACAAAATTGATTTTTACCTGAAATACCTGAATCCAAAGGACAAAAGAAAAATCGCGGATCTGATTGCAGAAAAAGCTCCTAGCGCCGGTGAAAAATCGGCCTGCGCCCATCGAGTGATTCAAGAGGTTCGGTCCATGATTTCGAAGGGACAGTTGAAACTAGAAAAAATTGATCCCGAGCTGGTCATCGAAGAGAATATTGAATTCCAAGTGGAACATAATCTACCAAAATTGGATGGCTCGAGCTCCGGGCAAAAGAACGAGGAGACCGCTCCTGCCCATTTTGGAGAATCAGAACCAACAGAGGCCGGCACGACCCTGCGCTTTGAATTACCCTCTAAGAACGAGCCCCCTGCTAATATGCAAGATCTGGAATCCATGCGACGAAAACTCAGTCAGATGGCAAAAGAATTGGACACCGCTAAGCAGGAAAATCAATCCCTGCGCGCACGCCTGGATCAGATTCGAAAAATTGCTTAATCGACTTCATCACCGATTGGCTGCAAGTGGCCCTATCAAAGAAAAAAATAGATTTGCACGCTTTAATTTCTCTAAAAGTGAGTTCGCTAAAAACCCAACTTCTTGAGAAGTTCATCAATGTCTTCTTGGCCCAATTTAGGTTGACCGGAAGACTGAACCGCCACGCTTGCATTGAATTCACCTGAAAACTGCTTTGAAACCCAGCGCAATCGATCAATGAATTGTGGTTTAATCAAACCTTGAACTTTTCCCTGGCCCTGGGGATCGTTGACCACCGCGACCATGGACTGCAAAGTTTCAGTGGCATCTAAAAGTAGGCCGACGCAAATATTATAAAACCCCTCGTTGCCTTTGATTTGAGAGGCTTTGTATCCCACTGCTTTGCAGACCGCAGCATAGTCAGCAATTTTGTGAATCACATGCTTTTGATCGGGGATCAATAGCGCAATGCTTTGAGCACCACCCATGATCCGATCCACAGTCTGCCCGTAATGTTCTAGACCTTTGACTCGTTCAAAATGATCTTCGCATTCTTCCAGAATATCTAGAAGATCCTGAATCAATTGGTTGGACTCGATCTCGAAGTCCTTGAGGATTTCTCCATCTTGTTGTTCCATTAGCTTTAACGATACTTTATCCAGGAAACGTAAGGCAAAATAATTATGGAATATGTGCCAGTCCGAGTTTCAACTTTAAGGGGTGATCAGCAAGTTGAATTCGATGCCTATGTCAAACTGAATGAAAAGTATGTGCTCTATATTCGAAAAGGTGACAGCTTCGAAGGCCCTCGCCTCACAAGACTCAAAGGAAAAAAGCTGAAACGAATGTACATCGTTCCCGACGATGAAGAGAACTATCGTAAGTACCTATCGAAAAATATCGAAATGGCTTATGACTCGAAATCAGGTAAATCCATCGAAACACGTAGTGAAGTCGTTCAAGGCATTCAGCAAAGCAATGCTGAAAATGTGATGGAGAATGTCGACAGCGCTGAAGTCTACAATGAAGCCAAAACCGGCGTAGCAAGATTTGTTGAATTTCTTCAGAAAGAAAATGCGGCCATTGCACATATACTCAAACTGGACAATGCGGACAGAACCATTGCTCATCATGGTGTGACCGTATCGACTTTAGCCACAGCTTTAGCGACCAAGCTTGGAATTACGGACTCAAAATCCGGTCAGATGCTGGGCCTCGGTGGACTGATTCATGATATGGAGCATTTCCACTCTGGACTTGATCTAGCGAGGCCAATTTCTGCCTTCAGCGGCAAAGAGCTGGACCTCTATAAAGAACATCCCATGTCCGGAGCAACCCGCTTGCTAGATAAAAAACACGTCGACAAATCCGTGATCAACATTATCGTTCAGCACGAAGAATTCGTTAGCGGTGGAGGCTTTCCAAAGGGGCTGCGCGAAAGTCAGATGGATCCCCTCTCGGTGATCGTTGCAACTGCCAATGCTTTGGATCGACTGATAACTTTTGAAGGGGTTCCAAAAAAAGAGGCGTCTAAGGAATTGATGATTCGAAGCGTGGGAAAATATCCTCTCGAACACATGAAAACTTTAGCGAATATTGCCAATCAAGCTCTGAAATGAGCTTGATCCGGGCGCACAAGAATTCCTAGTTCGCCCAACTGATCGACGAGTTCCCGCCAGTCTGCAGGTTGATTGAGACTGCGGTTTTCCATTGATTCAAAATGATGACGGGACAAGCTGACCAGATGATCCACCGATAACACCAAGCCTTGTTGAACCAGATCAAGAATCAGTGCTTGGTAGATACTGAGCTGAAGTTCAAAAAATTTAGCGCCCTTACGCACAAAACAATACAGCCCACGACCACGATTCAGTTCCGCATGATCATGCCTAAGTTCCACAAACTGCGCTGAGGGATGAAGGGACACGTGCCGAGCACCGAAAGCTGGGGAACCAAAATCTAAATTTTTTGCTGCAAACTGCAGATATTCAAACTCAGCTATTTCTAACCAATATGTGGGACAGGATTTTATTTTTAGAAAAGCCGGAAACCAACGAGCTTGTTCTCGGAAGGTCCAATCCTGTGAAATGAGCTCAGGCTCAACCACTGAGGCGAACAAGTTCTGCGAATCGAGCTCGCTCTCAAACTCTACGAGAAGGCTGCTTTGCCCTTTCTGATTGAGGAACTCAACGCTGCGAGGAAATATTTCTTGCCATGATTGAACCACAACTTGATTGAACCAGTTGGCTAGAAAAAGAACAAGGTCCGATTGTGTTTTGCGTCAGACGGAGCTCTGACTCTGTCTCGTGTGGACTTCCAACTTTGATCGACTAGGACTGAGATTTATGAACTGGACTAGCACGGATCCCTCATTGTTCTTCAAAAGGAACGACCCTCTTGACCCGCGCCTTGGTGAAAGCGTGATCGACTGCGCTTCTGTTTACGCCTCTGGACACGTCACAGGTGATGTCGCTGATGCTCGTGTCGACACTCAAGCCGCGATTCGCATTTGGGGTTACTGCGATGACGAGGGGATTGCGCTCAGCGGTGGTCGTGTTGGAGCTCGATTTGCTCCGCCTCTCATCCGAAAATATTTGTATAAAATGACTCAGGACCTTAGCCAAGTTCAGAGGATTTTTGATTTTGGGGACCTGCACCCCGGCAACCAATCCCTCGCAGCAAGGCATGCAGCCGGAAAAACTGTCGCTGCGAATAACTTTTCTGAAGCCGGATTCTGCCTTAGCTTTGGCGGTGGTCATGACTATGGCTATGCTGATGGAGCTGGTTTTATAGCGGCTCACAGTAAGGGACCTCGCCCTTTTATTTTGAATATTGATGCTCATTTGGATGTTCGGCCTTCTGAGCTCAATTTTAATTCAGGAACGCCGTTTCGTCGTTTGCTAGAAGATCATCAAGGACAATTTAACTTTGCAGAGCTTGGCCTTCAGCCCCAGTGCAATAGCCAGCAGCACGCAGATTGGGCCTTATCGAAAGGCGCAGCTTTAGCGTGGATCAACGAGCTCCGATTTGATGGCGTGATCAAGACTCTGCAGCGACTGACTGCGAACATCAAAGCCGAAGACCCTGTTTGGATCAGCCTAGACATCGATGCCTTTAGTGAAAGCGCGGCACCTGGCTGTTCTCAGGCTTGGGGATCTGGAATTGATTTTCACGACTTTCAATTGATTTTGAATTTTCTAAGACTCAATTTTAATTTGCGAGGACTTTCAATTTACGAAGTGTCTCCTCCACTGGATCATGGTTTTATGACAAGCAAACTTGCCGCACTCTGTGCCTATTATTTTCTTCACACCAAAAAAAATCAGCAAGAAATTCATCAAGAAAATCACAACGGGGGAACTCATGCGAGGCTTTGGTAGCGACAATCACTCCGGGGTCCACCCTCTTCTGATGAAAGCAATCAGCGCTGCGAATGAGGAACACGCACCCAGCTATGGAACCGATGAATGGTCCGCGCGGGCTAAGAATGTCTTCAAAGAACATTTTGGTCCGAAAGCAGAAACGCACTTTGTGTTTAATGGTACGGGAGCCAATGTCACCGCTTTACGAAGTATGATTCTGCCTTGGCAAAGCTGTTTGGTCTCTTCGCAAAGCCATCTGAACGTCGACGAATGTGGAGCTCCCGATGTCTTCGCGGGCAAACTGCTCTCGCTTCCCACATCAGACGGCCGCTTGAGTCTGGAGCAGCTTGAGGCCGCATTGATTCGCCAAGGCGATCAGCACTTTGCTCAGATCCGCGCGGTTTCACTCACTCAGCCAACAGAGCTTGGAACTTGCTATAGCCTTTCTGAAATATCAGCCATCTGTGACTGGGCTCATAAAAATCAACTTTACGTCCATGTGGATGGTGCGAGACTGGCAAATGCAGTCGCATCCTTGAAATCAAGTTTTACTGAAATGTTTCTAAAAACGGGGGTCGACATTGTCAGTCTCGGCGGCACCAAGAATGGATTACTCATGGGCGAGGCCGTTGTAATTCTGAATCCGGCTTTGCAAGGACAGTTCAGCTATATTCGAAAACAGTCCATGCAGCTGCCCTCAAAAACGAGATTTATCTCTGCTCAATTTGAGACCTACCTCGGCACTGAACTTTGGAAAGAAATTGCAAATCACAGTCTTGCGATGGCTCAGCTCCTTCGAAAATCCACGTCCAATTTTCCCTCGGTGAAGATCACTCAAGCAACGCAGTCCAATGCCGTCTTTGCCTGCATTCCAAAAGACTGGGTGTCCAAGCTTAGGGAAAAATACTTCTTCTATGTGTGGGATGCTGCTAGCACTGAATGTCGCTGGATGACTTCCTGGGACACTCAGCCAGAAGATATTTCCGGTTTTACAAATGCTCTCTCCGAACTTGAGAAACAACTTCCTTCAAAGGACCCAAGATGAAATATCCAAGCATTGATTATCACAATTATCTAAAACTGGATTCCGTGTTAGGGGCACAAAGCCTGCGCAGCGAAGAGTTCGGGAAACCAGCGCATGATGAAATGCTTTTCATTATCGTCCACCAGGCCTATGAGCTTTGGTTCAAACAAATATTGACCGAACTCAATTCAGTGCTCGCTATCATGAATGGCTCCAAAGTTCCCGAAGAAGCCATCGGACTTGTCGTTCACCGTTTAGAACGTGTTCGAGAAATTCAAAAGTTAATCAATGGACAGGTCGACGTTTTGGAAACGATGACACCTCTGGATTTTTTGGACTTTCGTGATTACCTTTATCCAGCCAGCGGCTTTCAATCATTTCAATGGCGCTGCATTGAAACAAAACTGGGGCTTACATCCGAGCAGAGGCTGCAGTTCAATGACTCTCCCTTCTTCAAGGCCCTCACTGAATCCCAGCAAAAAGAAATGCAAATCATCTTGGGCGAAGCCTCCCTATTTGAAGCCGTGGATTCTTGGCTTGCACGAATTCCCTTTCTTGAAAAAGACACTTTTAACTTTTGGCAAAGCTATCAGGCGGCGGTCCTTGATATGCTGAATGAAGACATCACCGTCATTCAGGAAAACCCACGTTTATCTGAGGGTGAAAAAAAACGCTCCACAGGCGTACTCGAGCAGACTCGAAAGACAGCAGAGCTGTTCTTCAACGCTTCTGAATATGACACCTTAAAAGCTTCAGGTACCTTTCGCTTAAGCTACCGAGCCATGCATGCTGCCCTCTTCATTCAAGTCTATCGCGATCGTCCCGTTCTTCAGGGGCCCCATCGCTTAATTTCGGCCTTAATTGATATCGATGAGAAAATGACAGAATGGCGTTATAAGCACGCCCTCATGGTTCAAAGGATGTTGGGAAAGAAAATTGGAACGGGTGGATCTAGTGGAGCAGATTATTTGAAAGCCGCGACTGAAAAGCACGCGGTCTTTCGGGATTTTTCTAGCCTATCAAGCTTTCTAATTCCTCGCTCTAAGATTCCTCGACTCCCGAAGGAAGTCGAGGAACAGATGCATTTTAGATTCTAGTATTCACTGTATTTTTTAGTGATAGCTATAATCTCAGCTTGGTGGCCTAAATTATATTTTCCAGCGACGTAGGGTTTTCTTAAAACTGCCCAATAGGAAGCAGCACCTCTTCGGCCAGAACCCTCATCACCAGCAATTTTGCCATCTCGCGAGATGTACTTAGCCATATAGCCAACACCGCAAGAAAGATTAAGAATCCCATTTCCAAGCAAATATTCAGTCTTGGCTTTAGGACACTCGTTGCGGCTCATCGAAAAAAGACCAACACTGTTATAACCAAAGTCAGTCTCAAAGAAGCTATCGCGTGTCTTAAAGTTACTTTCCTTCTTAACGACACCACCCACCAAGCGTAACCAGCAGATGATCTGGCTTCTGCGTGAAGCATCTTTGTAGCCAGGGCAGAACTTATTCACATCATCAGCCTTATTCAGCTTGTTCCAGTTCGCTTTAATTTCCGCAACAACAAGGTCTGTCCAATAATCATTGTTCGTTGAACGGGGCCATACTGCTGCTTTGTAAAAGACCTGCATATCTTCGGAATGTTTAGCTGTCCCTTCGGCGCGAATTTCGTAAGCACCATCCTCTTTCTTCAAAGTTGCGCTGAGGCGAACTTGTGCTTCCTGAGCGGCTGCAAATTCTTGTTTGGCCTTCGCCAATCGCTTCTCAGCAAGTTCGTGTTTCTCACTGGAAACTTTCAATCGATCTTTAGAAGAAGCTAGGGCTTTAGTGGCCGCGTCCAATTCTTTCTTCGCTGTGCTGAGCTCTGAATCAGCTTTCTTCAAGGCAGCAACAGCTGAACCATGAACAGAAACTGCTTTATCCGCGACGGATTTAGCTTCATCTCTTTCCTTCAACTGACCTGCACCAACAGCTTTAGCTTCGGCAGCGATTTTTGCTTCCGCAGTCGCTTGTTCGGCGGCAACTTTCTCAGCAGTGAGCAAGGACACTAGCTGTTCTTGTGCTGTTTTTACGAAAGTTTCCTTTTGATCGATGGATTGCTCCAGCTGAGCCGACCACTTCTTAGATTCAACAATGGCTTTCTCTGCTTTCACAATCTTCGCAGCAAGATCATCCACCTGAGCTTTTATTTTTTTGTCGGTAGCAAGCTTCTGGTCCGCCGCGATCTTTGTTTCTAGCTCTGTCTTGCTTTGCTTATGCAAAGTGAGCTCAGCTTCTAGTTTCTGAGTCCAAGCATCAGAAGTTTTCTTTTTGCTTGTCAAAGCCGCAAGTTCGGCCTGTGCAGCTTTGATTTTTGCCTCGAGATCCGATCTAGCAGACTTTGCGGATTTTAGCTGAGCACTTGCCTTGTCGGCAATGGCTTGAGCGGCCTTATATTTATCATAGGCAACTTTATACGAAGCTTCTGCGTTCTTAAGAGCTAACAAAGCAGCATCTTTCTTTTCAGATTTTGTAGCAAGATCTGTCTTGGCTTTAGATTCCTCTTCAGTGCGGTTAGCTAGTTTTGCTTGCGAAGCCTCAAAAGTTTTTGTCTTGCCGGCAAGATCTTTCTCAGAAGCAGTCTTATCCTTTGCTGCAGCTTCGAAAGTCGACTTTTTGGAAGCGAACTCCGCCTGAGTGTTTTCAATATCGACGGCGATTGAAACAACTTTTTCAGCTGTGGCTTTTGCTTTGTCTGCGTTGAGATCATTCACCAAGGACCGTGCGGCTGACAACTCTTCAGAAGCCTTCTTCTGTTCTTCGTTGGCTTTCTTCGAAAGATCCGTTTTCGCAGTCAGAACATCATTCGCATCTTTCGCGATTTGAGTTTTCTCGTTGGAATCTTCTAAAGCATTTTTTGCAACCAGTTCGGCATCTGCCTCAGCTTTTACAGCAGCTTCAAGCTTTTTCTGAGCCGTCGCTGATGCCACAGTCGAATCGGCAAGATTCTTTTCGGAAGTTTTCTGGAATGCCAAAGCTTTTGTTTCGGAATTCTTGAGAGCTTTCAATTTTTCAGTAGCTGCTTTCACTTGAGCATTGAATTTTGCAAGTTCTGCTTTGTAGGCTTTATCTGCAGCCGAATTTGTGTCATCAGCAGCTTTTTTTAAAGCTGCAACCGCTGCCTTGTGCTTGAGATCAGCCGCCTTATTCAGATCATCAGCAGCTTTTTTCGCAGCCGCAACTGCAGCCTTGTGCTGAGTATCTAAAGCCTTATTCTTATCAGCAGCCAATTTTTTAGCGGCGTCCATCTCAGCTTTGTACTTCAGCTGAAGGGTTTTGTTTGCATCGGCAGCTGCTTTTTGAGCGGCAGCTACGGCTGCTTGATGTGCATCCGTTAGGGCCTTGTTCGCAGCTTCAACAGCTTTTAAACTGTCTTCGAAAGCTTTTTGTTGCGCTTGTTTGTCTTCTGGCTTTTGTTCTGGAGTCTGTGTGTCGGGAGTAACTATTGTAGGAGCCACCGGCAAAGGTTGAAGCACAGGAGCGGGAGGAAGCACTGCTTCGACCAATACTGGAGCCGATGGCATCACGGCTTCTACCAAAGTGGGAGCCGCAGGCAATTCAGCCACAACAGCGACGGGTGCTTCAGGAAGTACTGGAACAACAGCTATTGGAGCTTTTGGCGAGAGTGGGCGAAGATTCTGTAGCTCAACTTCAGCTGTGATTACTTCTTTGGTCAAACGAGTGACTTCGAGCTTCGCTTTTTCCAAAGTACTTTGCGCAGTGGCCAGAGTCTTTTCCGCCTGCGCCAAGCTTTGTTTTGCACTGGCTAATTGAGCTTCCGCATTCTTTTCAGACTTCGAGGTCGTAGAAGCTACTTTTTGTGCAGCTTCTGCAATTTCTTTCTTTTTTAAGTAATCCTTCTTTGCGGCAGCAAGGACTTCGGCAGCTGCGGTCGCCTGGCTTTTTTCCTGAGCATAGGTTTTTATGGCTAGGTTCAAACGCTGAGCCGCTTTGTACTCTGCCTCATTGCCGACGCCTGCAGGAAAGTTTTGAGGGGCCTGAGAGCGCTGAGACTTCTGCGATCTTTGCTGTGAGACCGCTCCTTGAGACCAAGCCTGACTGGAAACCAGCAGCAGACTCATCGAAAGCAAAAGACTCCTGTGAATCATCTTTGACATCATATTAACCCTCCCCAAAATCGGGCATTGGACATTACAAACGTGCGACGGTCGGCATTATCATGAAGAAACGAATTTTTTTAAACTTCTACGAGAATTATTTGGTGATTTCTGAAGAACTTACGTTCGAGCCACCTCAAAGTGACGAAATTGGTCGCACTGAACTTTATTGCGACAGCACTCTTGATCAGTGTTGCTCAATTTTTACCGGCTTTAGAAATAATTTCCTGTCAATAAAATGGCACGAACAGGGCTGGCATCGCAGCCTTTAAGTTTTAAAGGAAGAGCAATCAATAGATACTCACCATCGGGGACTCCATCAAAAACAAGTCCTTCAAGCACCCTCATCTTAGTTCGAAAAAGCGCTTGATGACTCTCTAATTTTTTTGAAGTTTCTGGATCTACGCTGGGCGTATCAATCCCGACAAGACAAACACCTTTCGCATGAAGCATTTCAATGAGCTCTGGGCTCAAAGAACAAAAATCTGAATTCCACACATCAGGATTCGGAAAGGAATTTGTACGCACTAAGACACGCGGAGGGCAGAACTCGGGCAAAATAATGTCGGTTGGCTGCACCCGCTCTCCCTGAGCTGTTCGTGCTGTGATCAAACAAACTTTTCCTAAATAGGGATCCAGCGACAGCGCTTCCATAGCTTCGCCCTCTGGTTTGTAGTGAGAAGGACTGTCCGCATGGGCGCCCAAATGAAGAGTCGTTTGAATCGAACTCAAAAAAAGATGATTTGATTTCTCAAAAGAAAGCCCCACATTCTGCGTGAAGGGAAGGTCGCCAGGAAAGACGGCTATCGAGGAAGAAATCAGCGGAGAGATATCAAAATACTTTTTCATTTACAGTGCTTTGACTTGCTCAAGAACTTCTTTCGCGTGCCCTTCAGCTTTAACTTTGCGCCACTCGGCGAGGATCTTGCCAGACTCATCGACGACAAACGTGCTGCGCTCAATTCCCATCACCTTTTTGCCATACATGTTTTTTTCTTTGATCACATCAAAGTGCTTACAAAGAATTTCGTCTTCATCGCTAATAAGATCGACCGTAAAACATTCTTTCTTCTTAAATTTCTCATGGGAAGCGATGGAATCCCGAGAAATTCCGTAAACAACCGCCCCAGCTTTTTTGAACTGAGGCAACAGCTTTGAAAACTCATGACCTTCCATGGTGCAGCCAGGAGTGGAGTCTTTCGGATAAAAATAGAGAACAATTTTCTTAGCTCCGAGCTCCGAAGCCTTGAAAGTTCCGGATGTGGAAGGAAATTCCAATTTGCTAAATCCCGCAGTTTTAGATTTGGTCGCCATAATTTGCTCTCCTTGTTTTGACAATTGAGTCTGCCAAGGAAGCTCAAAGAATTTTTCGAATTGGTCAATGAAGTCATCGCGTGGTTCGGCGAGCTAACGCCGAGCTTCATCATTCTGCAGGACGCTCAAAAGGGACGAGAGCCCGATCTTCCGGAGATACTTCTTCAGTCTGGGCCTGACCTTCTCCATCTACTGTGGGTCGGGCGATCGTACCGGGTGGAGGAACAACGCCTGCTGCCCCATTAGCCCGCTCCTGATTGTAAGCTGCCAAAGCCCTTTTATAGATTTCGTAATTTTGCTCGTATTCTTTGTTCTGCTCGAGGGTCATGGCAGCCAGTTCTTCGGGAGTCGCAGTTTGAAAAGCAGGCACGCCAGGCAATTGACCCGCTTGCGCCGCCTTTTGAGCCGCCGCTGCTTTTTGTGCAATTTCATTTTGTTTTTTAATAGCCTCATTGGCCGCTTGAGTCTTTTCCATTTGTAGGGCCTGCTGCCTTCGGGTATGGGCCTCTTGTTCGGCGGATCGATAGTCATGATCAATGTGCAATTTACCGTCGGACATCACTTTCCCAACGACAGTATTTTTTCGTTCTAGGCAGTCCATGGCGCATTGAGTCCGCTTTTGCTCAAAGCGGTGACCACAGGCATAAAATTTAGTGTCTGATTTAGCACCAGTTTCAGAGGCGCGATGAACAAATCGTTCAAAGAGTGCGACCTCAACGGCTCCCGCTCGAGATGAGGGAATGGACATCGCTAAACCTTCATACTTCACCAGATGGTTGGACTGAGACTGACCACAACTTCCGTTCGATTGCCCGCAGTCCATTTGGCGAAGGGTTCCGACCCCAAGATCTTTTGGATTGTAATAAAATGAACATTTCGCTTTTGCAGAAATAAATTCGATTCCTGCTGAATGTGTGGAGCCCAAATTCGCATGAACCAATTCAAGCTTTAGAAAATCAGGACGTTGACCAAACCAAACCGACATTGCCAAATTCCATTCGGTCGTCGAACAGCTGGCAAGAGACAGCTCAGCCACAACTTCTGCGCCTTCGCGGCGGAATTCTACTTTCGATTTGCGGCGACGCTCTCGATCTTCGCAGTTTCCATGTTCTTTGACAAACTTTTGATCTTTAATGTGGCCGTTTAAAAACATGGAGACTTCTTTTAGAACTGACATGCTTAAGGCTTCGCGATTGTTGACTTTGAAATGCAGTCCCGTGGCTTCTGAAAAAACATGGTGTCCGTCTTTCAAAACCGCAATCAATTGCTGCAGTTTGAGAACTTCATAGCGAAGCTTTACTGGCTCGGGTTTTTCGTCGGCAGCTTGAACACCCGCAGTATCAGCACCTGCTGCAACCACTTGCCGCTCCTGAGGCTGAGTCTTTCTTCGAACAGAAGTGCTCGGTGACTCCAGATGCTCAATCGGCGAAGCAGGTCCAGACTCATCAATCTCTGATTGGCCGGCTTGATCAGTCCCACTTTTTGAAAGTTTCGGATTTTCAACATTTGCAGTTTCAGCAACAACAACTCTGTCTGTTGGCGATTTTTTTTCAACTTCATCTTCCTCGTTTTCATCCCTGTTTTCACCGGTCTTATTAGGCAGACCCTTTTTCTTCCGAGGATTCACTTTTCCAGAGGGAGTTGATCCATTTGGTTTTGCGCCATTGACTCCAGTAACCTTCGTCTTAGGACTATCGTTAGTGCAGCTAGAAAAGCTAAAGGCCAATAAAAGAACAAGAACAAGAGCCTTTAAGGAGCCTAGCCCTTGGATGAGGGAGGGGCCTACAGAAAGTCCCGGCCTAGCTTGGGTTTTGTAATCTGCCCAGAAATGCTCCATGAAAATTCAGTTCCCTTCAGTTCTAAGTAAGAAAGCTTGGTCTCCCATATAAAGATTCTGCAAAGGTACTGCCAAGATTAAAATTGAAATTCATTTGAGCTTTCAATACTCTAATAAAGCCATTTCAAGTCTCAAGATGAACAGGTGTCGAGAGTTTCGACAGTGCACACAATGAAGGAGAGTCTAATGAGCCCCTACGATTCAAAGCCCTGGTTGAAAAACTATCCCGCAGGAGTCGAACATGAGATTGATCTTTCTGGATACAATTGCGTCCTTGATGTGGTCGACGAGGCTGTTAGAAAGTTTCGCAACAAACCCTGCTTTTCGAATATGGGGATCACCTATTCCTTCGAAAAAATTGATCAGCTCTCTGGGCAGTTTGCCTCTTTCTTGCAGCATGAATTGGGACTTAAAAAAGGTGACCGCATTGCGATCCAGATGCCCAACCTTCTTCAGTATCCAGTCGTTATGTTTGGAGCTTTGCGCGCTGGCCTAGTCATAGTAAATACCAATCCGCTTTACACCCCACATGAGATGAAACATCAATTTAAAGATTCAGGTGCTAAAGCCATCGTGATCCTCGCAAACTTTGCTAACCATCTTCAGGAGATCATCAAAGACACACAAATTGAATCCGTGATCATCACTGAAGTTGGAGACGCCGCCCCTTTTCCCAAAAATCTGATCGTCAATTCTGTGGTCAAATACATCAAAAAAATGGTCCCAGCTTACTCATTACCTCAAGCTTATTCATACAAAGAAGCCATTCGCATTGGTTCCGGACGTGCCTACAACGAAGTTAAGATAGGAATCGATGATCTCGCTTTTCTTCAGTATACAGGCGGTACAACGGGCGTTTCCAAAGGTGCAATGCTGACTCACAAAAATATCTTAGCCAATATGATGCAAATTGTGCATTGGATGAAGGGTCTGCTGAAACCAGGTGAAGAAACCATTATCACTGCACTTCCGCTTTATCATATATTTTCGCTCACGGTGAACAGCATGACTTTAATGTACTTTGGCGGCCACAATGTCCTGATCACAAACCCCCGAGATATCCCTGGCTTTATCAAGACCCTGAAGACGACTCACTTTACTGCCATGACTGGAGTGAACACTTTATTTAATGCCCTGATGAATCATCCTCAGTTTAAAGAGGTGGATTTCAAACATCTGAAGCTCAGTGTTGCCGGAGCTATGGCTTTACAGAAAACCGTAGCGGCACGGTGGAAAAACGAAACAAGCTCACCGATCTTCGAAGGCTATGGTTTGACTGAAGCAAGTCCTGTCCTTTGTTGCAACCCAATCACTGGCGGAGACCTCGTTGGCAGTGTGGGAATGCCCCTACCCTCCACTATGGTCAGACTTTGTGACGACGAGGGCAAAGAAGTTCCCATGGGCCATGAGGGCGAATTGGTCGCGACGGGTCCCCAGGTGATGAAAGGATACTGGCAGCGCCCTGACGAAACCGACAAAGTTTTAAAAAATGGCTGGCTCAAAACCGGTGATGTCGCGGTGATGACGGAAAATGGCTACTTTAAAATCGTAGATCGAAAAAAGGACATGATCATCGTTTCTGGCTTTAATGTTTATCCCAATGAAGTTGAAGATGCAATTGCGTCCCACCCAGCTGTATTGGAAGTGGCAGTCGTCGGCGTGCAGGATGAAAAATCCGGCGAGGCGGTCAAGGCCTTCGTCGTTAAACGCAATGAAAGTGTGACCGCGGAGCAAATCATCGAACACGCTAAGAAGACTTTGACGAATTACAAAGTCCCACGCAGCGTGGAATTTCGAAAAGACTTGCCAAAGACCAACGTAGGAAAAATCTTGCGAAGAGCCCTTCGCGACGAAGCGAAAGTCTAGGGATCTGTTTTACTTTTAGGATGAGGTCTTTACTCTGCCACTGGCAAAGTGTCGTTGAATTTTTTCACATCGATGACATTTCCGTTTTCGATACGAAAGACTTCATAGGTAATTCCCAATCCCGTGGGCACTGTATACATCTTGTGGAGTTCAGATCCCTTGTAGACGGCCACCTTGACTTCGGACTTGCCAAGAGCCGAACGATCCAAAGGACTGCTGTAATTATTCACGTAGTAACGATAGGTGCCAGCTTTCATTTGTGAGATGGTAATGGTCTCAGGACCTTTCCAAAGCCTGACATCAATATCTAAAAGGCAGCCATCTCCATTTGGTCCATTGAAATAGATTGGAAGAGTCGATCCTGGATACAACATATAAGCATCCACGTCCTCAACGGCTCCGGCCTTGGGATCACTCCAATTCAGAACGATACGGATCTGACCTGATTGCACAGCTGTACTCATGGATTGATTGAGGATCGCTTCTTTCGATTTCTCGACAAGGACCTGCACATTGATGACTGAAATAAATCCTTCCGCGATGTAATCGACGAAATAATTTCCTGGAGTCAAAGCTTCAGATCTGAAATTACCCAAATTATCTGACTTCATCGAAGCGAAGAGTTCATGAGAGGCCTCAGCTTTACGAATTCGTATCGTCGCATCTTTGATTGGATGATTGTTCACGGCATTGGTGACAGTACCTCTAATCAAAGAATCTATATCAAGGGGTGCGGTATCTGGGGGAGAAGTCGGCCCTATTGAAACATCTTCTTTCGGCGCATCAGAGTATCCCACCGAAGTCGGAGCACAATTTTGGAACATGAGAGTGATTCCAACGAGCAGCAGGCCAAAATTGCTTTTGCTGAACAATCGATGCATTCCAATTCCCCTCATTAGATAAGTCTCAGTGTAGCGCATGGATTCCTGAGAACCCACTTTCTAAAGAAAATCTTCAAAAAGTGATTCAAATTGGGCCAATTTCTAGCCAGATTGCTGCTTCATGGACCGGTACCTCCTGATTCTGAACCAGCAAGGCAAAAAAAGAGCGAAGTCAGAAAAAGAATCAGTCAACTACCGGGTTAGAAGGCTGATCCGGTGTCCGCGATTCTCACTATACCCGCTGTCCCTAAGTTTTCTATAGAGAAGGTTTGTCTTTCAGTGCCGATTTTTTGTTCGTCCATGAAAGTTCTACGCTTTATTGCCTTTTATGGAGCTGTTTGAAATGCTGCCTTCCCTGAACAGTTTCCTGATCTTAGGTTGTTTAGCTATCACTGGCCCTCAGCTTGCTCTCATTCTGAGACATGAAAACAAATTTATTGTCCTCCTTCTTTAAAAACTACTTCCTCTTCTTCGCAGCCTCTTCGGCATTGGCACTTGCTGGCTGCAATAATGGCGGAGGTGGTGGAGGCTCGGCTCCGGCGGCGTCTCCCTACACTTGGTCAAACGGAGTCTGCATGGGACCCGGCGGAGTGCAGGCGAACCCTCAATTGTGTCAGACGGCAAACAACGGATACACTTGGAACGGCACTCAGTGCATGGGACCCGGCAATGTTCCCGCGGCTCCTCAGTTTTGCCAGAACCAACAACAATGTAATCCCGTTGGATATCAAAATGGTGGATACCAAAATAATGGATATCAAAATGGCGGATATCAAAATGGATACAACTCAGGCTATCCGAATGGATACAACAACGGTTACAACAATGGTTATGGATCGCAGCTTCCTTCGAACAATACCTACTGCCCACCAACGGCTGGTGGCGGTCAGTACCAACAATGCTATGGCCAATACTACTTCAGCAGCCAAATGATTTATTGTTCAGGACAAAATTGCCGTGGCTATACGATGACCGAGGCCACTTCGGGCCGACAGGTTGTTTGTCAGTAATAAATTAAAGAAGTAATCAAGTTTTCATAAGTCGCCCTCAGCTTTCTGAGAGGCGACTTTTTTTTAGCACCAAAGAAACTGAAACTTAGGCTTTTTTAGCCCAAGTCGTGCACCAACCTTCGGCAGCGACCAATTGGCCAGCAAAAATAGTGCATTTTCCCGCAGTCTTTTTATCCTTATCGCCAACCTTTGAATAAAGCATGCAGTTCGAACACTTTTGATCTTTGAAGGGCACTTCTTGCCGAGCTGTTTTAAGCTTCTCATCCTTCACTTCACTTTTTTGTTCTACATAATTTACCGATGCAGCCATTCCTGCACCCGGTTTTACCCATGGAAGAGCCAAATCACCACTTGCTCCCGCCGCTGATTTATCTTCTGTTTTCCCATCTGTTTTTTTTGCGCGGCGTTTTTCTTCCGCTTGGACTGCCGGAACTACAGCCGAGGTCAGAGCTAAAGCTCCCGCGAATTTTAAAAATTTGTGAACCATTTGTCTTCGATTGAAGCTGAACCGCTGTGGACTGGACATTTGAAGCCCCCTTTTTGAACGTAGTATAGAAACGTGATGGATAAAGCGCCTTAGTTGCTCGTTAGTTATAGCAGTTCTCATTGAATTTTCAATTAGAGTTTAGCAATTACTGAACTACGTGTCCCCATTGCGTGAATATGAACTGAAAGTAAATTAAGCTGAATGCAGCGACCGGTACCCCAAACAATCCCAAGACCTGCTCAAATGTGCGTCGGGCCTAAATAAAAGCCTGACCTATTCTTTCTTGTATCTTGCCCTTGGTCGAGCTTCAATTTGATCCAGATTCCGGGGGGGATTACTGATGAACAGCAAGACGATCGAAATGGGCAAGCCGAGCAAAAACTTAGTTCGCCTGAGTCTTCAGCAACTCTTTTTCTTCAGCATGGTGTTCGGTTTATCCATCCCCAGCTTTGCTGATGAAAATTCCCGCAAAGCACCCCAAGACTTCCACGAATACTATACCATCGTTGAAGGCTATCAAATTGTAAGAGCAGCTTGGACCTCCTTTGCAGACCTTTCAAAAGAAGTCTTCAACATCCAAAGCCAAGAGCATGACAGCGGGCAAGATTTTGAAAGTCAGAATGCGCAGAGAAACAAACTGCCTCTGTTGCGCTGGAAAAAAATTGCTGAACAGCCTTCCGATCCTGCCGAACCTTACAACCGCAAAAAACATTTCGGTGGCTGGAAGCGAATTCCTAAAACTTGCATGAATGTTCGTGCCCACATTCTAATCAGAGATTCAACAACTGAAGTGGGTCTGCGGCCAAGCGGCTGTACCGTGGATTCTGGTACTTGGAATGATCCTTACACAGGGCAGGTATTCACTTCGGCGGAAGACCTCGATATCGATCATTTCGTGCCCTTGAAGAATGCCTATATTTCCGGTGGTTGGAAGTGGGATCGAGAAAAAATTTGTCGGTATGGCAATTTCATGAAAAATAAATACCATTTGATTCCTTCCTACAAAAGTGAGAACCGCAGAAAAAGCGACCTCACACCAGCAGATTACTTGCCTCCGAATCCTAAGTTTCTCTGCGAATATGCGATTCGATGGCTGAAGATCAAAACAATTTGGGGCTTGGTGATGATGCCGCCCGAAGCCGCTGCAATTCAAAAAGTCATTCGTGAAAACAACTGTGATCCAAAGAGTTTTGAAATGACGGGCGAAGAGCTTGAGCAGAATAAAGAAGCTTCTGAACACGACCCCATCTGCGAGTCACTCTCGACTCAAGAATAGGCTGATCATAGGAGCTCCGGCATGAGCTCCACGAGAAACTGCATATCCATCGGACGAGAAATTGTCATCGTTCCGATGGGGTTCGAATGCTGGTCTGTTAAGGCACGTGAAACCAATTCCACGGCGACTCGATGACCATCTTTCGCCACCATCTCGGATCGAACCACTTTGTGAAAGCCTTCAGAAAAAATTGTTTTTATTCCCATCTCGGCCTGCTTGTGACTGGAGGGTGGATACAGGTCGTGAATGGTTTTACCAATCAAATCACCATAAGTGTAGCCCAGCACCAAATGAATCATTTCGTTCGCCATTTGAATAATTCCGTCGCGATTCACTGAATGCATCATGAAGGGGCTTTTGGTAAAAAAAGATTCAAAAAAGAAAAGATCCTTCTTAATACTTTCGGTGGGAAATTTTTGGCCCTCTTCCCTTCCTTCTTCCCGCGCTCGAGTGCTCGCTAAGTAAGGTAGAATCATTCTTGCGGTAATATAGCCAGTCACGCCGCCGGCGGGGTTGATCACAAAAACCCGCTGTCCAACAGCACTGAGAATTTTTTTCACAATCTCTGGAAACTCTTCGGTTTCTAGGCAAAGTTGCACAGGCTCAAAGACTTCTCTAAATAACACCAAATGGTTTTTCAGGGGATCCGATTGATGTTTGAGGGAGATTCGAACCAATCCTGCCTCGGTAAGGACCCCTTGAATCCGATCACTGGCCGCTTGCACCAGGGCAAAGCCTCCTGAATGGCTACGAAAAAAATCCACGGCGGATTCGACACTGGCATCAAAGGAAATTGCAGGGGTATTTCGGTCCATTATGTGCAGGGCCTGAATCAAGAAGTCCTCCTCCGGTACCAATGCCAAACATAGAGTAAAACAGACAATCCAAAGTGAAAACGGACTAAAGACTTGAATGATAGTTAAAGATTCTTTAAGTACTAGGCCTCAATAACAATTCGGGGTTGTGAATGACACAAAAGTCGATCTCCAGCATGTTTGGTTTGATTCTTTTGTTGTTGATTCAAACCAGTTCACAAGGAATGGCAGCGAGTTCTTCTTCGCGACGTTTGAGCGCCCCTTCACCTTTGCGCGCCCGTGATTTGTCGACAGAAACTTACCTCAAATATTTTGACACCTCTGCCTTTAGAAAAGTCTCTCCTCAGGTTCTCGACAGGCTTTTTCCGATTCAGCAGAATTCGGAAACTTTAGAAATCCAGACGATTCCAGGCAAAAAAACTCAGTTGCAAGAGACGCCCTCTGCCTTGGATTTAAAAAAACCCCTCAATGAAATTTCTTTTGCCGACCTGCCTGAATGGAAAGATTGGCAGGCCATCACTCAAAGTTTTTTAGATGGGCGTGATCACCGATTCATGAAAGACCGCAATGAATTTTCCAGGCGCCCCACTTGGCTCTATCCTGATGACGGCTGCTTTTCCAGAGCCGAAGTACTTGCGGAAAAAATGAAAAACTCAAAAAATCCCGCGCCCAAAAAACTTTTCGCCTTTGGATCTCTATTGGTGAAAACTGGAAATAGCTACAATGGCGAAGTGGATTGGTGGTATCACGTAGTTGTGGCCTTTAAACATAAAGGAAAAGTTGTGATCTTCGATCCGGCAATTCAATCGAGCGGCCCTCTCAATCTCACCGACTGGCTTAAAAAAATGGGAAATCCCAAAGACCTCGCCCTCACCGTCTGTGAGACTCATGCCTACGGCCCTACAGACCCCTGCCGGGGATCTATCGCAAGTCACTTTGACCAAGCGATTCTCGACCAGCAAGAGATTTTCCCTCTGGAATGGTCTCGGCTTGAAGATTTAGGCCGAAAGCCACAAGAAGAATTGGCGGACTTGCCGCCTTGGAAACGAAAAGCGACACCGAAGTCGACACAGAAGCCTACTGCATTGTTTCCTTAACTCCTTTTACGAAAAACTGAACGCGACTGAGAGACTTATTCTCGAGTGTTCTTATTTCAAGAGATTGCTCACCCAAAGGAACTTTCAGAATTTTCAGGGGTGATAGCGCAGGTCCTAGATTGGTTTTTCCTAAGTAAATTGAACTGCCCGGTGGAACCTGTCCTTTAAAGCGCACAAAGAGGGCCACGTTTTCTGAATCCATACGGGGATCCACCACCAATACCGAACGATCCGCGGGAAACACAAATTGAACCGACTGATCTTGAGAAACCTCGATGTTTTCCGAGGCAGGCTCAGTGCCAGTCAAGAAGAGCTCCTCGCGTGCTTGACTGCGCCACGGATGGCGAATTTTTTTTGGGGTCACATCCTTAGGCAGGGGAAGAGGCTCACTGCGCTCACTCCGGTGCAGCAAATTCATAATTTCATACCAGGCAGGTCCTGCCCCGGACACCCCGCTCACCTTCTCCATGGCTGAAGCATCAAAGTTGCCAGCCCAAACACCGACGGTGTAGCGATTGGAAAATCCAATGCACCAGTTGTCTCGATAATCTTTGCTTGTTCCCGTTTTGACAGCCGTCCAAAAAGATGTTTCCAAGGGACTTTCAAGTCCAAAGCCCATGGCCCTTGCTTCGGGATCCGAGAGAATGGAATTTATAATTGCAGAGGCCCCATCAGAAAAAACGGCCTCGCCCTTCGAGTCCTTTTCACCCAGTGGCTCTAGTGAGGAAGCGGCATAAAATTGCAGAGGCGACCATTGCCCACGATTCGCAAAGCTGCGGTAGGCGTTGCTGAGTTCATCCAACCTGACTTCAACGGCGCCCAAAGCCATGGAGACTCCGTAAAAATCAGGCTCTTTTAAAAACGAAAAATGCAGATGATCCAGAATTTTATAGGCTTCATGAAGACCAATCATGGTCACAATTTTAACTGCGGGTACATTCAGGGAAGAAGCTAAAGCCTCCCGAGCCGAGACAGGCCCATGAAAGGTTCTATCGTAGTTCGTGGGTCTATAGACACCTCCGCTCCAAGAAATAGCTGTGTCATCATCAAGAAGCACTGAAGCTGCTGTGATGCTGCGATTATCAATGGCCTTCGCATAAAGGAAAGGCTTGAGCGTGGAGCCCGCCTGCCGCAGAGCCGTGACCCCATCAACATGTGGATTTTTTGAAGTAGAAACGGAGCCGACATAGGCCAACACCTTTCCTGTGGAATTTTCGATGACAATGGCCGCGCTATCTTGGACCTTTCGATCCCGAAGGGATGCGATATTTCGATTTAAAATCTCTAAAACTTCTTTCTGAAGAGCTAAAGAAATTGTGGTCTTTAAAACTGAAGGATTGGAATCCAATGCGCTCTTTGTTCCTTCTACATTCTCTGGACTGACATTCACCTTAATGAGTCGTCTGGCCAGCTGCAAAGCCAGATTATCCTCGAGAAACAGAGGCCCCGGGGGTCGAAAATAATCGTTCATGGCTCGATCGAGAATGCCACTGTCTTCACAAGAACGCGCTGACAACTTTTGGTACAGCAAACATGATTTTTTTTGCAGCGCTTTGCGACCTTGATTGGGCGAAGCGATCGATGCGGCAAGAACAGCGGCCTCTGCCTGATCCAGAGAAAGCACTGGCTTTCGAAAGTAAACCTCAGCAATTGCAGAGGCTCCTTGATATTCACCTTTTAAATGAATTAAGTTTAGGTAGGACTCTAATATTTCCGCTTTGGACCAAGTCAATTCGATCATTAGGGCTCGGAGCATTTGAATTGTTTTATGAATCAAAGATCCTTTTGTGATTCGTTGGCCCCGAACAAGCACATCCTCGTCAATCAAATCTGCCAGCTGCATCGTGATGGTGCTTGCTCCTTGAACTCCGCCCCCTGTTGAAAAGACCTTGATCGCCCGAGCGAGTCCGACAGGATCAATCCCCCAGTGGCTATAAAAACGCTGATCTTCCGAGGCAATCACGGCCGCTTGAAGATCCCGCGAGAATTGCTCCAAACCCTGCCAGATCAATCTTCTTTTTGTAAAATCTGTCCGCATGACTTGAAGGACTTTTCCTTCTCGATCAAGAATCAACCGATCGCTACCGAGAGATTTTTCCAATGTCTGCTGATAACTGAGTGGCCAGTTCCAAAATGAAACCGCTAAAAGCCCCACCAAAACCACGGAGAGCCAAGCTCTTGATTTAAGGACGAAAGATTTAAATCTTAACATGAAGGCCTCGCGAAGTCTGATCCTGACATGAAGAGCTACTTGAGCCTGGTGCCAAAGTCACAAACTTATATATACCACCTTCGAAAGGGCTGCGGGAATTTTGCCGCACTTCCTGACTTTGCAGGCCCTTCTTTCCGAGGCCTACCACTGGTGACTTTTTCCGGACTGTGCTAGTATCCCGCTGTCAATCCACCCCCTAGCACGAGGATTTTATGAAAAAACTCAACAAGTATCTACTCAATAAGACTCTTCTGACTCTGAGTCTCCTTCTGCAGTTACCTGCAGTTGCACAAAGCACATTTAATGGAGCCACTCCTGAACCCATTGGTAAAGTGGCAGAAGCTCCTTATCAGTTGAAAGTGCGATTTCCTGAAACAATGAAAAAGGATTCCGCCTTCACAGTGAGTTGCAATCCGCAAATGACTGGCTTTGAAAGTTGGGCGGATAATAATCGTATTTGGACCTATAATTTTTCGGCTCGTGCTGAATCTGGCAACAGCCAGTTACCTGGTGGCTCTTCTTGTACGATCACACAGACCAAAGATCTCACTTCGATCACTGGACAAAGCTGGAAAGCTGGCAGCATCGCATATCAAGTCAAAGTTCGCGGCCCTCAAGTTGTATCGGTTCTCCCTGCTTCAGGATTTTCAAATATGCTGCGGGAAGTGGATCCACTGGTTCTGATTCGCTTCAATGGTGATGTGGACAAAGAAAAATTTTTCCAAGAGCAGAATGCTTATCTTCATTACCTCAGCGGCAATGCACCTGCTGAAAAGCTCATGCTGGCTGCAGTGCCTGCGGAGCAAGAAAGCAAAGTTTTCGATTATTTCCTTAAGAATAGCTATATTTATGGATTGTCTGCAAAGACTCGCAATTGGGTGATTGCGACAGTTAAGCAAACTTTGATTCCCGGAGCAAAAGTCAGCGTCAAAGTACAAAACGTCCAAAGTGCCTTCGACCCTTCGCAAAGAATGGAAGGACAGTTTTCTCAAGACTTCGTTGTGCGCAGTCAGTTTTTGGCGCAGATCCGCTGCAACCAAACGAGTGCAAATCAAGCCACTTGTTTGCCAAAGTCCCCGATCTCTGTTGAGTTCAATGGCAAAGTGAAATGGTCCGACGTCAAAGACACTTACATTGAGTACGTTCCTTTCAATGCTAAAGATGGCAAGACAGTCCGAAGTTTTCCCGACCTCCCTCCTAGTGATGACGAAACTTACACAAACAGAATCCTTAACTATGCGGCTCAGTATGTTCCAGCTTTGGCGCGTTTTAGCACTACCTTGGTTGACGTTGTTGAATTCAAACTCAACATTGAACCTGAAACACAGGCAAAAGTAGTCCTTCCTGACAATTTAGCTGATATCGATGGACGAAAACTTTCCAATGCAATCACACAGTTTTTCGTGCGGATTGGTTCTTTGAAAGAAATTCTTCAAATCCCTGGGCCCATAGCTATTTTTGAAAAAAATGTTCCGAATATTTTTCTTCCTGTGCGTGTGGCAAACCTGCATCAAACGCTTGTATTTAGAAAGTCTGGCAAAGCATCAGATGTGAATCTCTGGTCTGCGATTCAGGATCATTCCCAAATCATCAGTCTCGTTCGAAACTATTCTCTTCGTGGCAACTATCGATCGACTCCGCTTTATCAAAGTCCAATGGACACCGCTGGAATTGAATCAGTTCAGACTGAGATGAAATTGGAAGGCGATAAGAATCGCCACACCATGCTGCAAATGCCTTTCACTGATTCCATCAAAAATGGCAAATCGGGACTTTATGCCTTGGAAGTTTCAAGCCCCAGCCTCGATCAAGAGGAAAACAAAACAGAAGGATCCTACGTAAATCCTCAGTATGTTTTGGCCCAGGTCACAGACTTGGCCCTGCATATGAAAAAGGGACAACAAAAAACACTGGTTTGGGTGACTCGCTATTCGAACGGTCTCAGCGTGGCTGGAGCTCAAATCGATATCTACAACTGCTTGGGACAAAAAGTGGCGGCTGCAACGACCAATGCATCCGGTTTAGCAGAAGTTGCTAATACTGTTTCTGCAGCCCCCTGCGTGGCTGAAGAATCGAACTATTCAAACTACCTCACACCCGAAAGCTTTTACGCTTTTGCGACCCTGGGCTCTGAAATGAGCTTTACGCATTCCTCATGGACTAGCCCCAACGGATCTGCGGCTTATGCGCCTGGAATTGAATACAGCTACTCAGACATCAACGAAGATGCGGCTTACTTTCACCCAGTCATTGGTGTGAATTTGGTAAAGCCGGGCCAAAAAGTTCCTGTGCAGATTTTTGCAAAAATTCCTTTGAACAAAGGCTTTGCAACAGTCCCTCAGGACAAACTTCCTGTGAAAGCGCGCATCACAGCTGATGCGGATTCAGATCTTTTTTATGAATTTCCTCTGACTTGGACAGCGGAAAGCGCAAGCTTTGTTTGGGATGTTCCTGCCGCAGGATCTGCAAGACTTGGGTCTTATGAATTGACTCTATTGAATGCTAAAAACGAAAGAATCAATACTTACTCCAGCCTTAACAGCATTGAAGTTGCAGAATTTAAAATTCCTTTGATGACTGGTGCCCTCAGCTTCCCTGAAAAACTTTTGGTTCAACCGGATAGCATCCCGGCAACAGCATTTGTAAAATACGCAAATGGTGTTGGAGCCAAAGATCTCGAGGTTTCTCTTACTTATTTCTTCCAAGACTCTTCAATCTACTTTGAAGAACTTGCGGGATTTAATTTCTCCAACGGAATTGCGAAAACGACCGAAGAAGCTGCCCAAGCTGGCACTACAGTTCTTCCCACAGAAGAGCGACCTTCTTTGATTGAAGCTTTGAAATTGGATGAAAAAGGCACCTTGGTTCATGATATTGCACTGGATAAAGCCCTCGATGGCCGAAGCATTCGCGAAGCCCTCAAAGAAATTAAGGCGCCCAAACAGTTGATCGTCCGCGCTAAGTACCAAGATCAAATGGGCGAATATCAAACCCTGTCAAAATCTAAAGAGGTTTATAATTCCGAACTTTATGTCGGAACCAATCTAGTGAAAGGCGATCGAGCCGCAGCCTTACTGCGCGCAGTTGTTGTCAACGCCGATGGCAAAATTGCGACTGGCGCAATGGACTTAAAAATGGAAGTCCTTCGCATTGAAACGAAAATGATTGGTGAAGAACTTTTCGGTGGTTTGATCAAAAACACCATAGAGAAAGAATTTAAACCCGTTCGTTGGAATGGCAGCTGCAAAGCCGAAAAAGGCATTGCTACTTGTGCGGTCACCGCGCTCAAAGCCGGAAGCTATGTCTTTCAAGCACACAGCTCCGCGGGCCTCGCTTCTTCCCACACTTTCTTCAAAGTGGACAAGACTGGCCGAGTTTTCGGTGAAAATGATTACTTCTACTTCGGAGACGATGAAGACTCTAAATCATTGCCTTTAGCTTTGAACAAAAAGACCTATAAAGGCGGCGACAAAGCGATAGTGAGCTTTCCGACTCCTTTCAAAACTTGTTCTGCCTTGGTGACTATTGAAAAGAACAATGTGATCTCGGCCTTCGTACAAACTCAGGCTTGTGAGAAAGGTCTTGTCGAAGTACCCGTCGATTCTGCACTGGCACCAAATGCTTTTGTCTCGGTTTATGCAGTGACCGGCCGAATTCAAGGCCAAGAGGTTTCTACAACTGAGCTAGATCTGGGCCGACCCACTTACCGTATTGGTTTTGCCAATATGAAAATTGATTGGGATCTTTACGAAGCAAAGGTTTCTGTAAAAACAAACAAAGAAACCTTTGAACCTAAAGAAATGGTTGAGGTTTCCATCGATGCACAGGCGCTGGCTGGTGAGCTTGGAAACGCAACTGTAACTGTGGTCGCGCTGGAAGAAAAAATCCTCGAACTGAAAGATAATAAAACCTACGATATCTTGAATTCTTTGATGCAGATGCGCGGACACAACGTGTCCACGATCACATCTTTGAAACACATCGAAACAATCACAGTTGTCGAAAGCCCAGAGAACGACAAAAGCGCTCGAAAAGGCGGTGACGAGGGTGGTGATGGATCTTCGGAAAGTGAACTGAAACGAAAGCTTTTTGACGCTCTGGTGCACTTTCAGCAAGGTGTAGCTTTGGTGAATGGCAAAGCCGTAGTCAGCTTCAAAGCAAACGATAGCCTTGCTAAGTTCAAAATCTTTGCTGTTGTGGTTGCTGGAAACAATAAATTTGGTTCAGGATCGACGACTTACTTGTCTTCGCAAGAAACTCAAACTTTCGCGAACATCCCCCCTGTGGCCCACACGGGTGATGAATTCCCTCTGAAAATCAATCTTCAGAATAACAGCGATAAAGATCAGGTTTACACTGCAGAAGTGACTGTTCAAATTTTGGATGAAGATGGAAAAGTCATCGGAAACAAAAAATTGACCCAGACCATTCGCATTGGAAAAAACACTTCCGATCAAGCGACTCTTGGAAAGATCAGTATTCCGGAAGGCGCAGCTCAGGTGAAGTACTCCGTTCGAATCAAAGATCAAACCGGCAAAGTAGTTGATTCATTGGAACCCGAGGCTCAAGTGGTTCTTGCGGCCGTTCCCTTGACTGTCCAAGACGCTTTCTTGGAACAAATGAAAAGTGACAGCTATTCTATGAAGCTTGCTAAATCGGAAACTGCACTCCCTGGTCAGGGTGAAATAGCGGTCTCTGTTGCGAAAAGCCTCGTTTACGGTGCCCGCATGCAGATTGCTGAACGGATCGAGAAAGATCAGTTTGCAAAGTTTTTTATTGAATCACGTTTCTACGCGGCAATTTTAAGTGGCTCTAAAGATCAAATGAAAGCGGCCTATCAGGATCTTTTGACCTCAACTGATGAAAATGGCTTTGTGAAATATTACCCACAAGCAAGAATGGGATCGATCTGGTTGACAGCTGGTTTGATTCAAGTTTTGCAAGGTGAAGCTTGGGCTTTGGAAGTGATGCCACAAGCGCTGGCTAAAAAACTTAAGACAGCGACTTCTTTGGTGCTTACCAAATCCGTGCGTCCTATAATGTACGGTCAGCGTGCGGATCTTCTTCTGCGAGCTCAAATCCTGATGGGAACTGCTGCTTTCATCCTGAACGATCCTCAATTGATCGAAAATGCAGGAGCTGTTTACGCTGAGATCAATCAAGAAATCGCGCGAGCCAGCAACGCATTTGGCGCTCCCATGAATAAATGGAGCAACGATGACCTGCTTGATTATTGGTTTTTCCAAATCTTGGCGCAGCCTTCAGCTGGACTCACGTCCGAAGCCTATAAGCTTCTGTCCACCACGCGAGTGGTTTATGCCGGAAATATGGCGGTACTGAATGGCAACCCTAACTTTGATGGTTTCAGCTATTCTGATGAAATTATGGAAACTGCAAAACTTCTGAGTGGTGTGTCGATCTTGAAAGGGAAAGCTGATTTCGCACGAGCACTGGCTGCCGGAATCGTGAATGCCAGCCGTAAAAAGTGGTATGTCACCGGTACTTTGGCTTGGGTTGGCGGAAGTTTGAAACGTTTTGGTGTGGCATATGAAGCGAAACCCGTCACAGGCAACGCCATGATCTCTGTGCCTGAAACTGAAAAGTCTGCACCTGTCGACTGGAGCAAAGTTTCCACCGGATCTATCACAACAAAATGGGCAGCGACCGAAGCAACTGTTCAGGTGAAAAACTACGGTCAGGGTCTGCCTTGGGTGAGCATCCAGGCAAGCCAAGCGATCCCGCTGAAAGGTTCTCGCACACAGGGCCTCAAAGTTGACAAGCAGATGAAAAATCTGACTCGCGCCAATGGATTTCAAACTGGGGATTTGATTGAAGTGACTCTCACGATCCATGCGGCAGCAACCATGGAACATGTGGGTGTGAATGACCCAATTCCTGGCGGCAGCAATATCGTTGGTGAAGCATATGGGGACTACAGCACCGGTGAAAAATCTTACCGTGGTTACAAGTTCTACATGGGCTATCTTTCGAAAGGCCAATCAACTGTGAAGTATCAGTATCAGTTGAACAATCCTGGCAAATTTAAAATGGCACCCACTCGAGCCGAAGGCATCTACATACCTTCCATCTTTGGTGAAACCGAGAACGCCGATTTGATAGTGCAATAGCTGAATGGGGAGACTGATCGATCAGCTGAACAGGACTTTTGAGGAACGCAAAGCTAAGAATTCATCCTACTCGCTGCGGGCTTTTGCTCGCTCCTTGGAGATGGATTCTTCCTCTGTGTCTGCAATTTTACGGGGAAAAAGAGCCATCTCTCCGAAAATTGCCCAAAAGCTGATCGATGCCTTGGGTATAGTCGACCCAATGGAAGCGCAGACTCTGGTGATGGAGACCATCACGCAGCATGAGGTGACCGACGAAAGCCTCAGATACCAGGAACTTGGTATGGACACTGCGGAGACCATAGCCTCCTGGCAGAACTTTGCGATCTTGGCACTTTTGGAGCTTCACGACTTTAACGGGAATGAGCCCGAGATTTCGAGAAGACTCAATGTACCGCTGACTTTGGTTATGGAAAGTTTGAATCGATTGGAAAAACTAGAGCTGATTCGAAAAAAAGGAAAACGTTGGATGCTGACTGGAAAAAATTTAACGACCTCTGCGCCGGTTGCTAACCAGGCCCTGCGCGAGGGACATAGACAAAATATCCAAAAGGCGGTTCATTCGCTTGAGAATCATTCGAATGACATCAGAGACATCAGCGGAATGACGATGGCGATTTGTCGTTCTCGACTGCCTCAGGCAAAAAAATTGATTCAAGATTTTCGCAGACGAATGTCCGCCTTTCTCGAAGAGGGTCATAAAAACTCTGTGTATCGACTGAATATCCAGCTTTTCCCTTTGACTGAAGAAGCTACGGAAAATCCAACTGCAACTACAATTGAAAAAGCAAGTGCCAATATCCAGGAGAAAAAATGAACCCTATCAAACTTCATCTTTTCGTATTTAGCATTTCGCTAGTGACTGCCTTTTCCGCGCTCCTGGCTTCGAACCAGGCCATTGCAGGCTGGGAAAATGGCAATGCGGGCGATTCGTATGTCTCTGAATTTATTCTGACCGCCAAAGATTTGGCACAAAGATTTGAATTACTTCCCGCCGACCAACTCGGCGAGATCGACTTAAGGAAACTTAAAGCCGCCATTAAGTCCACAGAAGTGGTGTCTGAAGAACAAGTGATGCTCAATGGTTTTGAGAGAGATGCCGTGAATTATTGGCCGAATGAGTCCCTCATCCGAATGAGCCGTTCGCGCTGGCGGGAACTGCGGCGTCCAACGGAAACTCGGGCACGATTGAGAATTGTTCTTCATGAGTACATTTGGATGACAGGTCTTGAGGATTCCAAATTTCAACATTCAGATCGCCTCATTGAACTTTTGAATATCAAAAACTACAGCCCCAATATTTGGTGGAATCCGGTAAATCCCATCAACACGATCTCACTGAGGCTTTTGCAAACCAATGAAACTTGCAAGTTAGCCCATTCGAGGCTCGATGTTCTAAAGACTTCAGAAACTCAGGTTATCGAAGCTCAAGGTGACTGCGCGGGTTATTTTCGCCGCGTAGAAATTGTGAAGTCTTCAGGAATGACACCGGCTTCTTCGAATATCCGCGGACTATTTCACAGCTATCAAATTTATGTTTTTAATTCAGCTCAGCCATTGCCTATTGCGGAGTTTTCTTTTGAACCAGAGTGGGGCGCCTGCTTACTCCCGGAAGGGTCCTGTCAAGGTTCAGGAAAATTAGTCATTGGCGGAGTTGAAGTGATTTTTTGGTTTCTCAGAAATTGATTTTTAAGAAAAGGAGTTCACAGTGTTGAACCTAATGAATAAAACGATTGTCTCTACAGCAGTATTAGCAGCTCTCAGCTTCGGTCAAAAGGCTTTGGCCGTAGCTGAATGCACTGGATATCATTCTCAAAAAGGTTTTGTGAGCATCTTTGTTGATACACGAGGCTCCATGGGCACGCCCGAGTCCGGTGAAGTATCCTTCGAAAAGGATGGCAATAAATTCGGCTATCGATTCGGCAAGGAAGATATCTCACAGTTCTTCGAAAACGATGATCTATCCACAGGACAGGCCATTGTCGGCGCCCTTGTGTATGTGAACCGTGAATCCCCGGTTTCTGTTCGCTATGTGGGTCCGAATTTCACAGATATGGATTTAAAAGCCGTGCTTTCAGATAAAAGCACCGTCAAAAACCCAGAAAACGTGATGCGTGTGTGGAAAGGCCCGGGACATATTTCCACCGAGCAATTCCAGATCACGAATGTGGTGTGCTCCGTTTTTTAGACGAGAAGCTCAAAGACGCATTAAGTAGTTGTAGAAAAAGCCAGCCTTCTGTTCGAGCTGCTTGATGTGATCTTCGACGACTAAGAGGGACTTAAGGTTCCGTCGATACCGGGCGTCTTTATGGCGGTTAGCAAGATCTTTCAGTTGAATGAGGCTTGCTGACAACTGCTCCAGCTTTTCTTGGTTTGATCTGCGTTTCTGGCGAACTTCTTTGAGTTCAACCTGAACGCCATAGTGATCGGACCAGGTAAATCCTGTGCGGCCTTTAAGGTTGACTTGGCTGCTGACACCTCGAAAATCAATTCCAGTTTTTGGATCAGGCGCTGAAAAGACATAGTCATAGGTTTGATCCTGAGGTCCTTTGGATGATAGAAAACCATCCCAAGACCTGGGGTTGTCTTTACAGTATGTGCAGTAGCCAGCAGGGTAAGTTCCCCCTATTGCTTGACGACCAAGATCTACCAAATTCAAAGCTGTGACTAAAAAGTCGTATTCGATACTATCGGGATTGGAATTCAAATCACCTGCAAGGATCAAGGGGAGATCAGGATTTTTATGGCGCCACTCAACAAGTTCAGCCAGCTGAGACATCCTGGAATCCGTAGACGAATGATGAAGGTGAACGTTCACCAAAACAACTTCGCTGGACAAATCCTTTAGGCGCACGCGGGTCACTGAAAATCCTTTGCGAATTCCAACTAAAGTCTGAACTTGAAAGCGATAGAATTTCGTCTCTAAGACTTCGCCTTTGATTAAGCTTTGAAGACCACTGCTTGTTGTTAAACCCGTGGGCACATTTTCATGTGTCGATGCTAGCTCTGCCGAAAACTGCTGGTACATGTTCATTCGATTTCGATTGAAAACTTCTTGCAGAAAGATGGCGGAGCAAGCATCCGCTTTGAGCTGTTCAGCTGTTTCACGGGTTCGCTGAGCGATGTCAGCGGCGTAAAAAGCGCCATAGGCATTGAAAGTTTGAACGCAGAAAGCGTGGACAGAAAGACTTGTGAAAACACTCAGAAGTAAAATCAAGAAACTGCTAGCTTTTCGATTCATTGAACCCCCCGTTCGGTCACACCTTATAGCAATCTTTCTTGATGCTTTTCTATGGGGTCCAGCCGTGATTTTCTTCAGTTCGAATCAAAGGCTCAAAGAACCCAAAAAATAATATGAGCCTGTAGAAACTAAACTGTCAGTTCTGTAAAAACTTCGAAAATTGTAGCTACCCAGGGAAAATGGCCGGTTAAGTACCCAGGGACTTTGACCGCCTTGCCGCATTATCGGGATTGTCAAATTTTTCATGAGACCAGTTATGCGGCCATTCGTTTTGGACAAGGAGTGATC
>Ga0247843_1000446_pt1 | contig 97479 bp, 75 predicted proteins | sample LaCruzMarch2017__FD_192420 | JGI IMG/M metagenome (GOLD analysis project Ga0247843, IMG submission 192420) | Freshwater microbial communities from meromictic Lake La Cruz, Castile-La Mancha, Spain - LaCruzMarch2017_8m | ecosystem: Environmental > Aquatic > Freshwater > Lake | place: Spain...
GCATTGAGCAGGAGGTCGTTCGAGAGCTCGGCGAGCTTCGGGCTCACGTCTTTGGCTAGGGCCTGCAGCGTATCGTTCGTATTGGCGCCCACCAGGTTGAAGAAAAGGAGCGCAATCTTGTCGAGCTCTTCTTTGTGAAATTCTATCGTCTCGATCGTATTCACGAACGAAGCGGGGGATGGATCCTGCGCCAGTTTTTCGAGGTTGGCTTTCGCGAGACGAATGGCCTCTTCGAAGGCGGGCGCAAAGTCTGCGTCTTTGACCTGGTCGAAAGGAAGGTTATGGCTGTCATCGAGGAGGCGGGGGTTGAGAAGAGCGTTCATTGTTCAACCCTACCATAGGAAAACGTGTACTGTTTTGCTTTTCTTGTCGCTCGAGGCAGCAAAAAAAAGAAGCCCCGCCGCATCCGGCGAGGCTTCCCTTCGTTTCCGTCCGGAGGAGGGAACGGCTTATTTCGTCTTGCCAGCAGGTATGCGGCCGGCCTTCAGGCCTTGCTTGATGTACTCGTCCTCGGTGATGAAGTGGCCCTTGTTGTTCGGGCAGAACGGCATCGAGGTATGCAGGTGGTGCTGGTGGCGTTTGTCTTCCCAGCCGATGGTGCCGGTGCCACCGCTGCTCTGTTTTTGGGGGCAGCGGCGCTTCATTTGCTTGTCGTGCCAGCAGGCACGGAATCCGAGGTAGTATTTGCGCTCTACGCCATTCGGATTTTTGGTTGCTTTCTCAAACACGAACTCCTTCACGCCATGGTCTGTCGTTACCCGCATACTTTTCACGTCGATGGCGCGGCCGGCGGCATGGAGGCTGGCTCGGCTGTGGTTCTCGTCGGCTACGGTGCCGTGGTGCACGATGTGAACTTTAGAGGCAGTGCCGCCGCCCGTTTTCCACAGGCCCGCGTTGATACAGTCAAATAAGTTTGTCTTGAGATAAGCGGCGTAGTCGTCGGCGAGGCCGCGGCGGTTGCTGCAGGCGTAGCCGTTGTAGTTACCGGTGATGTTTCCTTCGCACTCTTTCCAGACGACATCAAAAGCCATGGCATCGCCCTCGGTTGGGGCTGGCATGAGAACGCGGAAAGCCACGCGAGGGTCGTCGGTGGGTTGGCCTTCGGCGTCGTACATTTTCCAATTCGGGTCAAAAGAGAAAGGCTTGGCATCGCCGTTTACCTTGATCGCGTCCACCATCGCCACGTTGTCTTTGCTCGGCTGGCGGAACTCAGTGGGCTTCAGGTAAAGGATTACGTTTCCATCGGGCGATGGAAGCGACTTCTCCACTTCTGCGAAAAGAAAGGTGGTTACGGGGCCGCGTTCTTTGAATTCCTGTCCGTCGATTTCGAGTTTTCCGGACACGTCGTGTTCAGAGGTAAAGTCTCCGGCGAATGCCTGGGGGAGCGCGAGCAGTGAGATCGCGAGAGTCACGGCAAGTTTGTTTTGATTCATGGTTGGTTCCTAGGGTGGTTTATGGGAAACGAATTCCTCATTTAATTTTTCGGCCTTTTCGCGATTTGGATTGAGCCTTCCAACCCTTTTTTTTCGGGAATTCTCACCCGAATTTAGGTAGACCACTGCAATGGAATCCCAGCCCAAACGCCGCTGCCCACGCTGCAATATGCGGCTAGACCTCTGTATTTGCAGGCACTTGCCTGTGCTCGACACTGCCACCCAGGTAGTGCTGCTGATGCATGTGGGGGAGCGCGACAAGCCCTCGAATACCGGCCGCCTGGCTCATCTGTGCCTCCCCAACTCGGAAATCCGGTATCGGGGTGAACGCGACGGCACTCCCTTGAAGCTGGAGGGACTCCTCACGGATACACACGAAACCTGGATGCTTCACCTGAGTGCGGAATCTGAAGCGCTTACCCCCGAACTTGTGGCTCGTTTGGATAAACCCGTGCGGCTGCTCGTGCCCGACGGAACCTGGTCGCAGGCCTCACGCCTCGGCTCCCTGCTCGCCCGCCAGCTTCCGGGCGCCAAGCACGTGATGCTCAGTGCGGGTCTCAAGCCAACGGAATACAAGCTGCGAAATGAGCATCATCCGGATGGCATGGCCACTTTCGAGGCGATCGCGCGCAGCCTCGGCGTGCTCGAAGGCGCGGAGGTTCAGGAAAAGATGGAAATCATTTTCCGGATCATGAATGACCGTGTGCTTTACAGCCGCGGGAAGCTGAAAGCGCACGAGGTCAGGGGCGGGCTTTAGGGGCGGGCTGGGATTGGCAGGAGTGAAGTGTGGCGCGATTGATGGATGGTGGCTTTTCGCGCGAAGGCTGGTGGAGAGCATCACGAAAGTCGTAGCTCTTCGGATGATCTTTCCAGTAAAATCATATAATTGTCCGTTGCTAAAGTGTATCTTGTGAGGCATAAAACCATTGCCCCATGAATAAAAAAAAGCAACAGACGTTCTGGAATGCCCCCGATAAATCCCACGGCGGCTCCCATGCCAGGGGCAAGCGAAAGACCGCGCGCCCAATCGCGACCAAAAGGACTATGCTCCTGACCCTAAAGTCGAGCCGAGCCAGAGGTGAGTGGAGCCTGCACCGCTTCGAAAAAGCCATCGAAGAACGCGTAAACGCGCTCGCCAAGCGCTTCCGCGTGCGCGTTTACCGCTCAGTGAACGTGGGAAATCATCTTCACCTAGCCTTAAGAGCCTCCTCGCGGCGGGAATTTCAGAATTTCCTGCGCGTGCTCACGCAGGCCATTGCGTTTCTCGTAACGGGAGCCCGCAAGGGCAATCCCATCGGCAAATTCTGGGACGCACTCGCCTGTTCCCGCATTGTGGAGTGGGGCCGCGATTGGGTAAACGTGAAGCGCTACATGGAAAAGAACCGCATCGAAGCCGCTGGGGTGCCGCGCAGCTGGGTAGACGCCTGGTTCGCTAAAGCGCCTGCGCCCCGCTAGCGGCCGACTGGCAGGGCCAGGCGGTGGCGCCACTATTACGCCGTATAGGCCAGCGCCCTCGCCTAGTGATCCCGGGCTTACTTCGCCGCGCTGAGGATATAATCCTTCAGCAAAGCATCGGCCTCGAAGTTGGGATCCAGGCCGCGCGTGTTCGTGGCGAAAACCACGACCATGTCGAGGGAGGGCACCACATAGATCAGCTGCCCCCCGTAGCCCCAGGCGAACTTCACTTCGTGACCGGCGATATTGCGCTGCCAGAAGAGCAGGCCATATTCCGAGCCCGGGCGTGGGCTGATGTGGCGGCGGAAGCTGTCTTCCACCCAATAGGCGGGCACCACCTGCTTGCCACCGGCGACGCCGCCGTTCAGGTAGAGGAGGCCGAACTTGGCCATCTCGCGCGCGGTTAAATAAACATTATAGCCACCCGATGAGATTCGCTGCGGGTCCTGGCCCCAATGTTCGTCCATGATGCCGATGCGAGAAAAGATGTTCGCCCGCGCGAACGCGGCGAGGCTCTGGCCGGTCGCCTTGGTGAGGATCGCCGAGAGCAGGTGAGTATTGCCTGTGCTGTAGTTCCACTTAGTGCCTGGCTTGTCTGGATAGGGGAGGGCAAGAATGGCGTCGATCCAGTTGGGCTTCTTCTCGATCTTGTATTCGGTTGAGTCCTCGGTCCATTTCATGCCCGAGCTATGGGTCACAAGATGGCGGATTGTGATATCGCCACGGGCCCGCGGCAGGTAGTCGGCGATGGGCTGGTCGAGCGAGCGAATGAGACCCTTCTCGATCGCGATGCCGATGGCCGCGCCCACGATGCTTTTGCTAGCAGAGTGAATATTATTGCTCGAGCTTTTGGTGGTGCCGTGAAAGTAGCGCTCATAGGCGAGAATGTTCTTCCGCACTACGAGCATGCTGAAGGAATAGCTTTTTTTCCCGAAGGCATCGGAGGCTTTCTTCAGCAGCTTCGAATCCAGGCCAACGCTCTCGGGGCTGGACTGTATCCAGCTCGCGTCGTCGTTCACCTTGTCGGTGTAGGTGGGATTGTCTTCGTAGAAGGAGGCGGGCGAGATGGGGGCCTTTCCGGACCCCTCGGCAGTTACGGACATAACAAACCCTGCGAGCAAAGCAGCCATGCTTTTCATACGTATTCCCTTCCTTGGGAGTATTTGGCGGAGGAGGCGCAGGGTCCGGCGCCTCCGATTTAAAGTCTAGTACCAGGGTAGCAAAGGCGAACCAGGTAAAACTAGTCCTTAACAGCGGGATTCTGTACCCAGCTCATGCACCAGCCGCCGCCATTCACGCGATGCTTGGGCATCAGCATGCATTTGCCTTTGCCGGCCTTCTTGTCGCCATCGGTCTTCGTGTAAAGCTGGCAGTTATAGCAGTACTGCTTACTCTTATCTTTGGCCTTGCGGGCCTCAGCGAGCTTGGAGGGCTTGTCGGCGTTCGATACATACTTGAGCGCCTTGCCAGGGTCTTCCCCGTCTTTCAGGAGCGGCAATTCAGAGTCGGCGGCCAGGGAAAGGCGGCCCAGAAAGGGGAGAGTAGCAAGAGATAGGGACAGGGACTTGATAAACGAGCGTCTTGATACGGACATGAAGCCTCCAGAGATTGTGTGGAGGCAGTTTAGCGCCGAGAGGACAGAATAGGAGATTTTTCTTCCGGATATCCTTGTCAGATAATGCAGGGCAGCGAAGCGGTCGGTTATTCCCTTGCTCTCCGCTGCGCGAAGCCATAAAAGCCTAAGCAGGAGCTGCACGTTGCGGCGACAAGGAATAAGGGAGCTGCACGTTGCAGCGACGAAAAGCATAGATGAGCCGTCTCCAATTTCAGCTGGAAAAAACCGCGACCGGATCCCGCGCGCGCGCCGCCCGTTTCAAGACCCTCCATAACGAAGTGCTCACTCCGCTCTTCATGCCGGTAGGCACGCACGCCACCGTGCGCGGCCAGCGCTTTGAGACTTTGCTCGATTCCGGCTCCCAGATCCTGCTTGCGAATACCTATCACCTGCTGCTGCGCCCGGGCGTGGAAGTATTCAACAAGATGGGCGGCATCCACGGCTTCATGAAGTGGCCAAAGTCGGTGTTGACGGATTCGGGCGGCTTCCAGATTTTCGCCATGCCCAACGACCGCAAGATGAGTGAAGAAGGCGCGCGCTTTCTTTCTTATGTGGATGGAAAACATATTTTATTGACTCCCGAGCTCAGTATCCAGACCCAGCTCGCGATCGGCTCCGACATCATGATGGTGCTCGACCAGTGCGTGCCTTCAACGGTAGACAAAGCCGAAGCCCGCGCTGCTATGGAGCTTTCGAATCGCTGGGCATTGCGCTCTCTCGCAGCGCGCGGAGACTCCCTGCAAAGCATGTTCGCGATCGTGCAGGGCGCTTGCTACCAAAAATTGCGCAAAGAAAGCGCTGAGTTCCTCAAAGAGCATCCCTTCGACGGTTACGCTTTGGGCGGCCTCGCGGTAGGGGAGACAAAACAAGAGCGCGAAGACACCACCGAGTTCGCCGCCGCGCTTTTGCCCGAGAATCTCCCGCGCTACCTGATGGGGGTCGGCACGCCGATCGACCTGCTCGAGGCCGTGCACCGCGGGATGGACATGTTCGACTGCATCATCCCGACTGCCCATGCGGAGCAGGGAGTGGCCTATACGTGGAAGGGAAAAGTTCTCCTCCGCCGAGGCGTGTACAAAATGAGCGAGGAGCCTATCGATGCCAAGTGCAAGTGCATCGCCTGCGCGCAGTACTCCCGCGCTTATCTCTACCATCTGATCAAGACCGGCGAGCCTCTTGGCCGCCAGCTGATCGGCGCGCACAATATCCAGTTCTATCACGACCTGATGAGCGCCATGCGTGCGCATATCCTCGCCGACACGTTTCTGCCGTTCTATACCGAAACGCGCGAGCACCTCGTGGCCAGCGACGGTGAGTACCCGATCAAGGCCCCGCGCGTGCGCCCCGACGAGCGCCCGATGGAGCTTGGCGACTATGAGATCCAGGTGATGGGCGGCATTTCGCGGCTCCGCCACAAGAGCTCCGGAGAGGTGATGCACCCGCAGATCACCCCGCAGCAGGAAGCGGAAGAGCTCTACGTGGGCCAAAGCCGCTTCACGCAGCGGATTCAGGAGCAGGAAGAACTCGTGCTCTGGGACGTGGGCATGGGCGCCTGCTCGAACGTGATGGCCGCGATCCACGCCTACGAGGCACTCGCCCTCGAGGGCAAGAAGCTCGCTCGCCTTCATGTCGTGAGCTTCGAGAATGATCTCGATTCGCTGAAATTAGCGATGCAGCACCAGGAGCGCTTCACGCATTTGCGCCACGGCGGCCCCGCCTCGATCCTCGCCAAGGGTGAGTGGATCTCGAAAAAGTTCCCGATCGAGTGGAAGCTGATGCAGGGAGATTTCCTCGAGCTTATCGAGGATGCGCCCGCGCCCGACATTATTTTCTACGATCCCTATTCCACCAAAACCTGCCGTGACTGCTGGACGGTCGAGACCCTGCAGCGGATTTTTGACCACAGTGGCGACCGCCAGGGCTCTGGTACCTTTGCCACCGAGTTTTTCACCTATTCGACTTCGACCGCTGTTCGCGCAAGCTTTCTCGCGGCGGGCTTCTTTGTTGCCCAGGGGAATTCCACGGGCCACAAGCTGCAGACCACGATCGCGCTCACCGAAGGCGCGCTGCCCTGGCGCAAGGAAACGCTCCTCGGCCAGAGCTGGTTCAATACGTGGCACCGCTCCGATTCCTCTTTCCCGCTGACGCTCTCCGGAGAGAACGAGCCCGAGATGCTGGAGCGCGTGCGAAACCATCCGCAGTTCAGCGGTCTCAAGCCCGAGCCACGCCGGCCCGCGAACGGCAAGCCCGCGAAGGTTCTGCAGTGATGTGGGGGTTGCTGCTGGCGGCGGTGGTTTGCTTTGCGGCTCCGGGCGTGGTTATCACTGCCCCGAAGATATCTTCGCCTAAGTTTACTTCGGGGCGCGCGCAGGCGCAGGCTCAGCTTCAGGCCCAGCAGATCTGGGAGCTCGATTACGCGGGCGAACACCCCGTGGCCGCGTTCTTTGACGCCGCATCCGGCGCGATGTACGTGAGCGTGAAAGACTCGAACGGGCGCGGGCGGCTGGATCGCGTTTCCCTCGAAGGCAAGCTGGAAAAACGGGGGATGGCGACTGCTCCGGGAGTGCCCGGACCGATGAGAGCCCATGACGGTAAGATCTACTGGGCGGCGGGCAGCTCCGTGCAGATCGTAGACCCGAAAGGGGCGCGCTCTTCGCTGCCGGGCATGCAGCCAATGCTCGACGCTGTGCGGGCGATCGCGGTCGACGGCAAAGGCATGGTCTACGTGCTTCAATCCGACAAAATGATCTTCGCGATCTCGAACCTTGATCCGAAACTCTTCCTGCATGGCGAAGGTTTCTTCGGATTTTTTCTGCTTCTCGATCGCCTCTACATCGCGAAAAAAAAGGAAATAATTAGCCTCACTCTTGATGACATCGCCAAATCACGAAGCCCGAGGGTGGAAGGCCCATTCTGCGACTGTCGTTACCTCGAGCGCACCTCGGCGGGCACATGGCTGACAACGCGGAAAAACGAGGTTCTTGTTGACAGGCAACCCATCCTTACACTGAAAACGGAATCGATAGGCCACCCCGCCTACGTGTTTCGTATGGATCCGAGCCAGGATTTCTTCGTGCTGCCACTTTCGGACCAGGGAAAACTCCGCGCTTACCGGATGCCGGTTACTGCAAAGCCAAAGAAAACCGACAAGGTACCTTGAAGCCCTTTCGGGTAAACAAGGAGCCTGTGTCATGCTTTTTTCGACTCTCGTTCTAGCCGCCGTCGCTTTTGCCTCCGACCCTCACGCCCCGCCCGCCAAAGGCCCCGGTGGCTGGGAAGCCCTCTCCACCCTGCAAACTGGTAACATGCGCTTCTACGAAGGGCATCCTCAGCATCCAAATCTTGGTTCCGCCCGCCGCGAGCTCGTGAGTAAGGGCCAGCATCCGCACACGATCATAGTGAGTTGCTCGGATTCGCGCGTTCCACCCGAGCAAGTTTTTGACCAGGGCTTGGGCGACATCTTCACCGTGCGAAACGCCGGCAACGTTATGAATACAGAATCAATCGCGAGCATCGAATACGCTATCGAGCATCTCGGCGCGCGCTTTCTCGTGGTGATGGGGCACGAAAGCTGCGGAGCCGTGGGCGCCGCGGTGGCTTCGGCTCCTGGCCAGACCAACGGCTCCGAGAGTCTTGATGTGCTCGTGCGCGGGATCCGCTCACGCCTTAGTCAGGATGCCGTGGCCGCAGCCGGCGGCGATAAGACCTTCCGCCGAGGCGTAAAGGAGAACGTGAGCGCCAGCCTTGCTGACCTCGTGAAAAAGTCGGCGATCGTGCGCGAAGCAGTGGCCACTAAAGGCCTCGTGCTTGGGCAGGCGATCTATTCTCTCACCAGCGGAAGGGTGGAGTTCTGGGATGTAGGTAAAGGCGCAGCGGCTGCCGCTTCGGCCGAGAGCGAACACGATGAGAAAGTGCTGCTTGCCCCGAGCGAGGTGAAAGAAGAACTGATCTCTCCTGAGCCAGTGGGTGGCGCGAAGAAATGGAAAGCGAAAAAGCCAGTGGCAAAGCCGGCTCCCGCGCACCACTAGTATGAGCAATGTCCTTCGCCGCGCAAAGCAGCTGATCCGAAACCCGGAAGAGCTGCTCGCATTGCTTACCCAGGCACTTCAAAAGGCCTACACGAAGCGCGGATTGCTCTACAAGGTTTTCGAAGACTTTATGCTGCTGTTCCGCCTGGTGCGGGCCTGGGTGCTTGGAGAATACCGGCAAGTGCCGCGCACCACGATTCTCTGGGCTGTGGTGGCGATTTTGTATTTCCTATCACCCCTCGATGCTTTCCCGGACATCTTACCAGGCGGCTTAATTGACGATGTCACGCTGATCGCCTTCATCATCAAGCGGATTAAAGGCGACCTCGACCAGTTTTCTGGCTGGGAGAAAGAGGAGAAAAAGTGATTTTTATTCTTCTCTCTTTTCTCCTTTCCGCGAATGGAGAAGCCAAGCTTGCACGCACGAGCAATCCACTTCAGGACCTGCGCCAGAATCTCGCTCTGCTGGAGAGAAAATGCAGAAATGCCTCCGATCTGGCCAAGGACGCGGAAAAAACCGGCAGCTGCGCCAACGACTATTTGAACGCGGTGAACCTTGGAGCCCAGCACTGCGGTATAATTCACCAATTGTATTCTGAGTCGACAGCGAAAGCTGAACAGCTGATCGTAGAAGCACTGCTGTGGCGTGCCCGCAAAAGCATGGTGCGCGACGACGGGAAAACCGTGTCCATAAGCTTTAGTCTTTCGGATGATCCCACTTACCCGTTTCACAGAAGCGATCGGGTGGTAAATGATGCTCTGCAGACCGCATACCGTAGCCTTTCCCGTGTCGGCGACGCCATAGACAAACTCCAGAGAAACAAGCTCTGCAAAAGCCGCCCGGCGAAAGCCGAAGTCGAAAAGCTCTGGCAAGAGTGGCACAGCGACCGCTCGGGAGAGAGCATGAGCGACTTCCACAATGCACTCGGCATTGGCGTAAGCAATTACCTGATGAACGCCCGTCGCGGGCTGGAAAGCGGCGCGCATGATGAGGCCGTCAAGGGAATGGAAGAAGCGTTTAAATAGTGCTCGTCTTCCTGGCAGCCGTTTTTATGCCAGTTAGCGCGAGCCAGCTCAAAAAAGCCCCTTAATGTTGCCCTCGGCATCAAGGCCGATGGACTCGGCATTCGGAACTCGGGGCAATCCGGGCATCGAGCTGATTTCGCCGCAATAGGCAACTAAGAATCCAGCTCCTGCGGCCAACTGCACTTTGCGTACGGGCAGATCAAAGGAGTCTCCGGAGAAGCCGGCATCAGCAGAGAAGCTATAGGGAGTTTTGGCAATGCACACCGGAAAATGAGCAGCGCCCCAATCCTGATAGCGTTGTAAATCAGCCTTGGCAGCGCTTTCTATCGCAACCCCCTGTGCCCCATAAATTTTCTTGGCCACGGCTTCCAACTTCTTTTCGAAAGAATCTTCTGCGGCGTAAAGAAAACGAAGTGGAGTTTCGGCACTTTGTGTTTGTTCCAGCAGAGCTGAGGCCAAAGCGAGAATTCCCGCTCCCCCCTCCTGAAAATGAGTGCAGGGCCAAGCCGGAACTTTCTGCGCTTCGCAAAAGTCCTTTACCAAAGCCAGATCTTCGGGTTTGTCGTCGGGAAAGCGGTTGATGGCCACCAGCACCGGCATTCCGAACAGCTGGAGGTTCTCAATATGTTTTTTCAGATTGAAGGCGCCTCCCCAAAGCCCTGCAGGGGATCTTTCCTGGCGATTCTTGCCAATTTCTTTTAGAGAGCGCACGCTCGTTACCAAAACGGAGGCGCTTGGCTCCAGGCCAGCACTTCTGCACTTAATATGAAAAAATTTCTCCGCTCCTAGATCACTTCCGAAGCCAGCTTCCGTCACAGCAAAATCGCAGTGCTCGAGTGCCATTTTGGTGGCGAGAATGGAATTGCAGCCGTGGGCAATGTTGGCGAAGGGGCCGCCATGAATAAAGGCAGGGCTCCCTTCGAGAGTTTGCGCCAGGTTGGGATGAACAGCATCTTTCAGAAGCGCGGCCATCGCGCCTTGGGCTTTCAGATCAGAGCAGCGAATAGGAGTGCCATCCTGGGAGATTCCAATGATCATTCTCGCAAGCCGCTCTTCGAGTTCCTGCCAGGGCTGCTTTGAAGTGAGCAGGCACAAGATCGCCATCACTTCGCTGGCCACGGTGAGAGAAAAGGAGGAATGCTTAGGGGAGCCAGCCAAAGCAAGGTCAGGATGCAGCAGGTTTCGCAATGCCCGATCATTGATATCCAGGCTCCGGGCCAGGCTTGTGGATTTGATCTGAAGCTTGTTTCCCCAGTAAATATGATTATCGAGCATGGCTGCCAAGAGGTTATTCGCCGCTCCCACGGCGTGAAAATCTCCGGTGAAGTGGAGGTTGATTTCATCAGTCGGAACAACCTGGGCTTTCCCTCCCCCGGTGGCGCCACCCTTGAGGCCGAAGCAGGGGCCTAGTGATGGCTCGCGGAGGCAAACAGCTGCTTTCTTGTTCAAGCGATTTAAGGCGTCAGCGAGGGCAATCGCGGTGGTGGTTTTTCCTTCGCCGAACTTTGTGGGCGTGGTGGCTGTAACTAAAATTAATTTACAATTTCGATTGGTTCGAGGTGTCTTGAAAGGCGAGAGCCTCACCTTGGCCTTATATTGCCCATAGGGGATCAAAGCTTCGGCCGGAATTCCCAGAATTTCTGCTATCTCAGTTATCGGGCGCATGGTTTTTCCTGAAAAGAGTTTGTAGAAGTATCTTAGCCCGGTTCAGGTGGAATGAGAAAGATAGTTAAGCCCCGAGCCGCCTTGCGGGCCGCCAAATCTCTGCAGCACCTAACGACTTCCTATTTGAGCTTCCACTTGGCTTTTTTCCGAAAAAAACGGAGAATCTGGGTGGGCAAAGTAACGAGCAGAAGTTTTCAGCCCAGCCCCTGAGAAAGGCCTCTATGTGGAATAAACTGAACAAGTCTATGATGATTTGCCAGATGGCTTTTGGCCTTTCGTTCTATGGCGTAATGGCCATACTGACCCGATTTTTTCTGGAGGACTTAAAATATAGCGAAGCCGATACGATGATGGTTGTTGGTGCCTTCTCTGCCATTGGCCCCTTGTTTGCCGTCGCAGGAGGGTTCATGGCTGACAAGTTTTTAGGCGCGTACCGATCTTTAGCTATCGCCTTCTTCGCGTTTGCAGCTGGCTATGCTTTGTTAACGCTGGGTGCGAGCACCACCAATGTTGCGATGAGCCTTGCCGGCATTGCCTTGGCTAGTTATGCGCGTGGATTGATGTCGCCAAGTTATCCGAGTCTATTTAAGCGCACGTTCGACAGCCAAGCGAGTTTTGAGAACGGCTTTCCGGTAAACTACTCTATCAACAACGTCGGTGCTTTTCTGGGGCAGTATTTATTCCCGATCCTTGTTCTTTTGACTGGTTTCAGTGGCGGCTTTTTGCTGTCGGGCGCAATGGCGATTCTTGGGCTCTCCATTCTCCTTTTTCTGCGTAGATCATTTATTGAAATCGGCTCCAAAATTGATCAGGAGCCAGTAAGCCTCAAGGGCTGGGCGGCATTCGGCCTGCTCTCGATTGCCATGATTGCGATGGTGTTCTTCATGTTTTCAAACATGGATGTAGGCAAAAATGTGGTATACGTTATTGGTGCTGCTGCCCTTCTATATTTTATGAGTTTTCTTTTCAAAGCAACGCGTTCTGATTCCTTAAAAATAGGCACCATTTTAATAATGATCGGGCTGAGCACAGCATTTTTTGTTTACTATGGGCAAATGATGACGTCGATGACCATGGTGACAATCAAAACCATGCGGGGTGATTTGTTTGGCTTCATTCCAATCGCACCAGAGGCAGCTATGGCGATGAATCCATTGTGGTGCATGGTCGCGGGGCCTGCGATCGCATTTCTTTTCTCAAGCCTTGAAAGGCGAAAAATAAAACCGACGACAGCGACCAAGGTTGCCGTCTCCTTTGTTTTAACCGCGATCGCATTTGGCATTTTAACCTTAGCGGTTAGAAACATCGGCAGTGATGTGGTTCTCCGCCCCGAAATATTCTTATTGATTCACTTTTTTCAGGCATTCGCTGAAGTGATTGTGGGCTCTATGGTTGTTGCGTTCATCTTGTCTGTAGCGCCAAAGGGAATCGAAAACTTTTCTGTTAGTTTATTTTCTGTTGCGGTTGCCATAAGCGGCATCGTTGGTGCGGTTTTCTCAACGGCGATCGCTTTGGAGAAGGATCAGGCCATCACTCAGGAGATTGTTCAAAGGGTTTATGGTGATTACTTTGGCACCCTCACGAATTGGGCCATCGTTATGGTGGTAGCGGCTCTCCTGGCTTCCTTTGCCATTCGGAAGATGCTTGCGGCGGGCGAATAGGGAACTCAAAGGGGAAATTCGAGACGTGGCTTTGGATAGCGAGACTCTTCTAGAATAGAGGAGTAAAGTACCGACTTAAAATGGCACCCTTTATGCCTGCCTTCTGGCAGGAGAAAGTAAAGGCACTTCGAAACCAAGTCGCATATACTCCACTCATGAAACGCATTTGGATCATCGTCGGAATAGCGTCTTTAGCGATCGCCGCCTTGCTTGTATTTTTCATCGGAGGCTTTGGCCGCCAGGAGCTTGCCAGCCCCAAAGTAGGCAAAGTCGTGGAAAGCATTTATGGCTTGGGCACAGTGACAGCCGACCAGGTTTATCGTGCGAAGGCGGGTATTTCAGTGCAGATCCGCGAGCTTTCCGTAACAGAAGGCGATCAAGTGAAAGCGGGACAAGTGGTGGCTCGTCTCGAAGAAAGCGTAGTCAAGGCCCCTTTTGCTGGCACGATTACTGAAATCTCTTTCAAAGCCGGAGAAATCGTAGCTCCCCAAGTGCCCATTCTCACGCTCACGAATCTCAGCCAGTTGTTTCTCGAAGTTAACCTGGAACAGCAAAGCATTCTTCGGGTGAAACCTGATTTGCTCGTGCAGGTTTCCTTCGAAAGCCTGAGAAGTGAAAAGGTTTCTGGCAAAGTAAAGGCAGTTTATCCTCGAGGCTCTGAATTCATTGTGCGCGTCGAGCTCGAGCATTGGCCCAAAGGCGTTTTGCCCGGCATGACAGCCGATGTGGCGATTCTGGTTGGCGAGAAAGAGAATGCTCTTCTTGTTCCCCTGAACGCCATAAACGGGGGCAAAGTTACCCGGGTGAGAGAGCGTAAGCGTGAAAAAATTGACGTGAAGCTCGGTGTTGTTGATAGCCAATGGGCCGAAGTGATTTCTGGAGACATTCGTTCCGACGACCAACTCGTAGTTCGGGGCCGCTAAAATGCTCTTCCTTGCCCTCCGCCATCTGACTTCGCGAAGGCGCCAGACTGTGCTCACTCTCTTGGGTATTCTTTTGGGAACCGCTGCCTATGTGGCCATCTCCGGCCTGATGCTGGGTTTCCAGACTTTTATTATAGACCAGCTCGTGAACAACGATGCCCATGTAAGAATCACGGCAAGAGAAGAGCTACTTACCGAAAAATCTCTTAATGAATCGTTTTTCGGGGGAGAGGCTCTGGTAAAATGGTGGAAGCCCCCTTCTGGAAGAAAAGACAACCCCTATATCCTAGCACCTGGCACGTGGCTGGATCGATTGACTGCGGAACCCAAAGTTACAGCAGCCTCCCCACAAATGGTCGTGCAGGCCATCGTGAAACACGGAAAAGCCACCTCGGCTGTTAGGGTGATTGGCTCGGAGCCAGAACGCCAACTTAGGGTTTCGAATATTGAGCAGTATATGCTTCGGGGAAAGTTTTCAGATATCGGAACGAGTGGAAATCGAATCGCTGCTGGAAAAGAGCTTCTCGATAAGATCGGAGCTGCCTTTGGTGAGACCCTCCTGATTTCTGCAGGAAAATCAGGATTGGTACCCTTTCGAATCGTGGGAGTCTTTCGCTTAGGCGTGAAGTCTATCGATGAAACCACCATTTTTTCCTCTCTCAGCGACGCCCAGAAGCTCAATGAAACCCCGAGCCGCATTACTGATATTGCTGTGAGATTGAACGATGTTACTGAGGCCGGATCCGTAGCAGCCACCTGGAATCTCATGGCTACTGAGAAAGTACAAAGCTGGGACCAGGCCAACGAAGGGATCATGAGCGTATTCCAGATGCAGGACATCGTACGCAACTCGATGACTGTCTCGATCCTGATCGTGGCGGCCTTTGGGATTTACAATATTCTCAGCCTGGCGATCAGTCACAAAAAACGAGAAATCGCCATTCTTCGGTCTATGGGATTCCTCCCTCACGATATTGAGCGACTCTTCCTGATTCAAGGAATTATCCTCGGCACCATAGGTGGCCTCGTAGGTTCCCTTCTGGGATTCGCGGCTTGCCTCTACCTGAGCACGGTCGAAGTTTCCGGGCAGCGCGGCCTGGGCGGTAACCATATGCTGATTTCTTTCGATTCCTTAATTTATCTCAAAGGGTTTGGGCTCGCATTCTTGTCTGCTTGTCTGGCTAGTTATCTTCCCGCTCGTGCCGCTGGAAAACTGGAACCAATCGATATTATTCGGAGTGAAAACGAATGAGTATCGTGATGAAAGATTTGAAAAAGAGCTTCGGAACACCACCTACACATATCTTGAAGGGCATCAACTGCGAGATCAAAAGTGGCGAAATGGTCTCCATCACAGGCCGTTCCGGCTCCGGGAAAAGTACCTTGCTTTACTTGATCTCCACTCTCGACAAGCTTAGCGACGGCGAATTGCTCATAGACGATAGAACCGTGCCAAGCATGAGCGTGGAAGAGCTTCATCGTTTTCGGAACGAAAAAATGGGCTTCGTTTTTCAGTTTCACCATCTCCTTCCTGAACTCACGGCGCTGGAAAACGTATTGATGCCCGCGGTAAAAACGGGAAAATCAAAGTTACTTCGTGAGCGCGCTTTGCAGCTATTGAGAGAGTTTGGTCTCGAAGACAAAGCTGGTCGAATGCCTGGCAAGCTCTCTGGTGGTGAACAACAGCGGATAGCCATTGCCCGATCTTTGATCATGGAACCAAGCTACCTCTTCGCCGACGAGCCCACGGGGAACCTCGACTCCGCCAATGGTCTCGCGGTGCTGAATTTTTTCGAGAAGATCAATCGCGAGCGAGGTACAACGTTGATCTACGTTACCCACGATCCTATTTTCGCCAGTATGGCAAAACGAAAAATCGTTTTGGTCGATGGAATGATGAGCGAAGACCTCAAGCTGCGTTAGCGCGTAGACAAAAGGCAGACGGCCCGCGCCCTTCCTAGAAATTGCATGCCAAATTCGATCGCTGTTCTGGTTGCGTTTTTCGGGTCTATTTCCCGAGAAGTCTTTTCGCCAATTTCGTCAACTCCACCATGGAAACCGGAATCAGCGCGAAAGGCACGATATAGAGAAAATCTGAAGTTTCTAGCGGGCTAAGCTCAAATATTTTTTGTGAAAGCGGAAAAAAGTGAAGGCTAAGCTGAATGGCAAAAGTCACGAACGCCACGCCGAGAAGCCACACGTTGCTAAAGGCGCCAACTTCCCAGAACACGCGCGTGTTCGATCTCGCACCGAACGAACGAAGAATCTGACTGCAAACGAAGGTCGTGAACATGATGTTCCGCGCGTAGACCTCTCCATGCCCTCTAGATAGGAACCAGTATAATCCAATGCTGACTGAGGCCTCTAGAAGGCCCACCAAAATTATCTGCCCCCATTCTGGGCGCCCCAAAATCTGTTCGTTCGCACCTCTTGGAGCGCGTTTCATGAGATCAGGAGAAAGCGGCTCAGCAACTAAGGTCAAAGCTGGTAGCGCATCTGTTACCAGATTGATCCATAGTAAATGCGCAGCAAGCAGCGGAAGAGGAAGCCCCAGGCCAATTGCCCCAAGCACCACTAAAATTTCCGCAAAGTTTCCCGTTAAAAGGTAGGTGATTGCCTTTCGGATATTCTGGAAAATGCTACGCCCTTCGCGAACCGCCGCCACAATCGTAGCAAAGTTATCATCCGCGAGAACCAAGTCAGCGGCTTGCCTGGTAACTTCTGTTCCAGACTTGCCCATCGCTATCCCAATGTGAGCTTCTCTCAATGCCGGGGCGTCATTCACTCCGTCACCCGTCATCGCTACGATGGCTCCTTGCGCTTTCCAATGGCGCACGAGTTTGAGTTTGTCTTCGGGAGTGGCGCGAGCATGAACTCTGGTTTCCAGTGCTTCCCCTTCCAACACCAGTCCAAGTTCACGCGCGATGGCGGCGGCAGTGAGCGGATGGTCGCCTGTGATCATGATAGGAATAATTCCGGCTGCTCTGGCCTCTTTGATCGCTTGCATAACTTCCGTGCGCGGCGGATCGGCCAATCCCAGCAGCCCCAGTAGCTTCAGATCCCCGCCCACTTGGCCCACAGCAACGGCAAGCACGCGCAGCCCTCTCGAGGCCATTTCCGCGGCCGCCTTTGAAACGGAGGAACTCTTGCCACTGTCATGACCGCAAATGGGGATTAGACTCTCGACAGCGCCCTTCACATACGTCAATCCGTCCTGGCGGGTTATAGCCATTCGCCTCCGAATAGAGTCAAATGGCTCAGTGGAAACTCGTAGGTTTTCTTTTTCGATCTTTTCTTTGCTGATTCCTCGCTCACTAGCCGCTATCAGAATAGCGACCTCAGTTGGGTCGCCCGTGCCAGAGTTTCCTTCGCTTCCTAGCTCTGCATCACAGCATGAGGCTGCGGCTTTAAGCAGCTCCACATGATCCTCGCCCCACATTTCCCGTACGCGCATATTTCCGGTCGTCAAAGTTCCGGTTTTGTCGGTACAAATCACCGACACACTGCCAAGAGTCTCAACGCTGGGTAGTTTTCGAATCAGTGCATTTCGGCCCGCAAGCCGCTGCACGCCTAACGCGAGCGCCACCGTCACAATTGCAGGCATCCCTTCCGGAACGGCGGCAACTGCAAGCGATAGTGAAAAGATCAAAAGCTCAATCCAGGAACGTCCCTGAAAATAGCCGACAGCGGCCACGATTGCCGCTACGAACAGGCAAACACGAAGCAATATCTTTCCTAAGTGGGTGAGCTGAACCTGAAGAGGTGTTGGCTCAGTCTGCGCCGTAGATATGAGATGAGCGATCTTGCCCAGCTCCGTCTTCATGCCCGTCTTCGTCACCCGCGCGACGGCAGTTCCGGCGACAACAACTGTTCCCATGAAAATTCTGTCGAGGCGTTCCGCCGATTCGTCGCTCGCACCCGGCTGAGCCACCGTCGTTTTTTCCACGGGAAGACTCTCGCCCGTAAGTACCGCTTCATTTACCTGAAACTGCGAAGCCTCTTGAATCTCAGCATCTGCGGCAACAATGTCTCCCGCTTCCAAAAGGAGCAAATCATCCGGAACAACATCGTGGGCCAGGATAATAACCTGGCGTCCGTCACGCAGAGCTCTTGCCCTCGGAGAGGTCATTTCCCGCAAGGCACGAATGGCGGTTTCGGCTCGATACTCCTGAAAAAATCCTATTAAAGCGTTGATTAGAAGGATCGCTCCAATGGCGATCGCTTCCATTCTTTCTCCCAATACCACAGAGATCACGCATGCAATGACCAGGATGATAACCAAGGGGCTATCGAATTGTTCAAGCAACAGGCGCCAGACGGGCGGTCCAGCTTCGCGCTGGATTTCATTGGGGCCGAACTCCCTTAGGCGCTGGCCGGCGACCTCAGTGCTTAGTCCGACAGCAAGAATGCTATTGCCCCCATCTACCATACGTCCCCTAGTGAGAGGTCTCCTGTCTGATTGCCGTTTGCATCTCAAACCGAAAGCTGAGAATGCGCCCGTTCGCGAATAGCACGTGGGCTCCGTGAGTTCATGACACCACAGTTCGCGACCATAAGCTTGCGGTCGAGAGTTCGCTTCTTGTAAACGTGATGCTCCATCCTCCGTAGGATACTGTCGAGAGTGCGAATAGCCGAGGCGATATGGGAGCCTTTGTTCAGCATCACGCATTCAGCGCGTACTGCCGAAGCAGCATCGGTGACCTCAGCCCTGGACGGTAGGCCCAATTTGGCCTGACTTTCAAGAACCTGCGTAGCCCAGATTACGGGCACATGTGCAGCCTCACAAAGCCAGAGAATCTCTTCCTGAATCTCCACCAAACGCTCGAAGCCAGCCTCCACGGCAAGATCGCCTCGGGCAATCATCACTCCGCAGGGATAGCCTTGCATTGCTTCCAGCAGAAGTGATGGCAGCGCCTGGAATCCAGCCTTGGTTTCAATTTTTAAAACGATGCCAGGGGGCTGCTCTGTTCGCTTGCTCAGTTCCCGGCGAATTTTGCGAACAGCTTGGGTGGATTGAACAAAGGACATGCCTACAATATCGGCTTCCCTGGCAACAAAATCGAGATCCTGGAGATCCTGCGCCGTAACCTCGGAAACCTTGAGGAGGCTGTCAGGAAAGTTAATTCCTTTTTCGGCCTTTAGCTTGGTTTTAGGCGCTGGAACTTGGGCAACTTTGAGCAGAATCTTGGTGCCCTGCTTTTTTACTACTCGTGCTTCAATTTTCCCATCATCGAAGAAAACGCGAGCTCCTGGTTTCACAAACTTAAATACTTCGGGAGCGCTGCACTCGATTTCTCTTTTTCTGTGCGTGATCTTTTTCACCAACCAGAATTCGCTTCCAACCGAGAGCTTGCGATGTAGGGCGGAGGCCGTTCGAATTTTTGGTCCACCTAAATCCATGAAGATTCGGCAAGGCGAATTCATCTCAGCCGACACCGCTCGAATGCAGCGAATCATATCGCGCCAAACCGGTTCAGAATCATGAGCGCAATTGATGCGCACCAGGTTGGCACCGGCTAAAATTACTTCTCTTACCCACTCTTCACTGAACTCGCTGTGCAGAGGAGCAGTTACCATAATATAAACATGGCGCTGTTCCGGCTTTGGCCCAAGCAAATCCCGGGTGTGCTGGTGGAGAAGTTTCTCCGAATCTGACCAGGTGAGGGGAGCCGGCGTTTTTCCCAAGCTCTGTGCGCTCGGGCTTCGCATGCCTCGAGCGCTCAACGAATCAGACACTCGGGCTAAAGTTTGCTGAACATTATCAATCACGCAGGATTCGGCTCGCCCAAGAGACGAGAGGCCAACTTGCGCAAGCCGCAGCTGCAAGTCCTTTAGATCGGCCTGCCGAAGCGCAAGATAGTGCACGAAGTTTTCCCCGCTTCTTTTGCAGTTCGCGTGCAATTTTGAAAGGAGATTGGAGTATTGAGCTTGCTCGAGGCGCGCTCGCATTTCTATGGATTTCAAATCTCGCGCTAGTTTTAGAAATTCCTCTGATCCACCACCTACACTCTTAGGTACACGTTTGGGTGGCTTCGAAGCCGTTTTTACTATCTTGCTTTTCATTCAAGTTTTTTCCAGTTTCTTTGGACGTTTTAGGGGCGAAACCAGCTGCCGTCAAATGGGATTTCCGTGTGCTCCAAAGCCCTTAGCGAGTTCTCCCTGGGTGGTGCTTGCTTCGCCCGTTTTTCTCTTTTTTTGGGACAAAATTTCCCATTCAGGGAATTTTGTTTGAGGGGGGCGCGGAAGATTTTGATTAGATTGGGGAGCTTCGTTTCTTTTCGCGGGACAGTTGAAATTCATTATAATCACATTCTATGAAAAGCGATAAACGTGAGTGGCTTCTAACTTCCTTTGATGGCTCTTTTGCCATGGGAAGCTTGGATAGAGTTCCCCGTAGAAAGTACCACGGCCTTTGGATTTCGCGATTACTGGGAGGTGGCGTTCCGGAACATCTTCTTCTCGATGTTTACGATGGGTTTGTGATGCCGGGCCTGGGAGAACATGCGCTTGTGAATTTTGACTTTGGCGAGGGCGCAGGTTTCGACGCGCGATCCCTGCTAGAGAGCTTTGATAATTCTGGAATTCCCACTTGGTGCTATCGCTTGCCCGGAGATTTTGGATCGCTCACGCGCACGTTCGAGTTTCTGCCACCGGTTCTGAGTGAGAATTCTCCTGAGGGGATCCAGCTTTGCTATCGAAGAGGGTTAAGTTCGGCTTCTTTGGACTTGGTTCTCGAACCTTTTTTTACGATTCGTGATCTTCACAAGATGAATTCTGAAAACTTGGCTTTGGATGGAAGCCTTGAGCTCACTTCCGAGAAAGGAGAGAAGAGCTCCAGTCGGTTTCTATTTAGGCCTTACCAGGGTTATTCCTTTTCGCTAGGGGCCGTGGGGGATTGCCGATTTTCCGTTAACGGGCATTGGGTTCGGAACTTTTCTTATTCAGAAGAGATTTCACGAGGCTATCCTGCACAGGAAGACTGTTTTTCGCCCGGAAGATTCACTTTTAAGGTGCCTTCTGCTGGATCGATTTCCTTCACGGTTCGCCTCATAGAAAGAGGCGAAGCTGCTCGAAGTAAAAAGCAGAATAATTCAGCCGAAAAAACTGGTGCCCTGGCCCAGATCGCGGGAGATTCCGGCAAACTTGCCGGCTTGCTGGCGCGAGCACTGCAACAGTTTGTTTACTTCGATTCGCGCCTCGGAGCCGAAAATTTGATCGCTGGATTTCCATGGTTCTCGGCCTGGGCACGCGATGCTTTCGTTTCTCTTCCAGGCCTCAGCTTGGCCTGGGATGATCCGAATCGAGCAATGAAGATCCTCGATGCCTGGGCGCCAAGACTGGAGAGTTCCCTTTTTTCGAGAGCGAGTGGGCCCGCAGATGATCTCAACTGTAGTGGCCTCGACACTCCTTTTCACTGGGCAAAAGCCCTGGAGTTCCTGTGCGAGCGCCATCCAAAGCGAGCACTCCTGGATCGGGAAATGGAAGCAAGGCTTCTAGAGAAGCTCGAGAAATGGGTTCTTCTCTTTTTCGAAAATGAATGCTCCTTTGCCCAGGTAACGGATATGGGCCTTCGCTGCCAGACATCCGCAAGCGCTCATCCGGCAAGCAGTTGGATGGATGCCGTTGTGGAAAGGGCCGCCATCACTCCACGCCAGGGATATCCTGTTGACATCAACGCTCTCTTCTTTGACAGCTTGGGCTTTCTTACTCGCCGCTCGAAATCTAGCAAGGCGGGAACCAAGCGGCTGCTCGAGCAGTATCTGGCGGATGTGCCACAGAAGTTTGCTCTTAGCTTCTGGGTGGCAGAGCGGCAGTTTGTGGCTGATGGGCACGATGGATTTAGGCAAGATGCCGCCCTTCGCCCGAATCAACTTTGGCTGCTTGCTTCAAGTTTCAATCCTTTTTCCGCGGAGCAGAGCCGCTCTGCTATCCAACGGATTCGCTCCGAGTTGCTTACTAGCTATGGCCTTCGATCCCTATCGCCTCTGGATAGTCGTTATCGAGGCAGTTGCAAAGGCACGCAAACGGAGCGGGATCTTTCCTATCACCAGGGTACAGTTTGGCCCTGGCTGGCTGGCGTTTTCTTTGAGGCATCGCTTAAGTATTTCCCGCGGGCCGAAGTGGCAGCTTGGATGCAGCCACTCACTCAAGCCTTTCTAGAGCACTTGAATTTGGGTTGCGTGGGCCAGATTTCGGAAATCTTTGACGGCGACTTTCCCCACGAGCCCAGAGGTGCCCCGGCTCAGGCATGGAGTGCGGCAGAATTGTTGAGAACGGTGTGGATGATCGAAACCTAAAGATCCTGATGCTAGGCTGGGAGTTTCCCCCGCATATAAGCGGGGGCCTCGGAACAGCCTGCCAAGGCCTCACCAAAGCCCTCGCTGAGAAGGGGACATTCATTCATTTTCTTATGCCGCGCTTGCATGGCGATGAGGAAGCAGATTTTTTGCAAATTTATGATCTGGCTCAGGGAAGTTCGAAGCCTGGCAATGGGTTTCCTCTTTTACGGCGGGGCGCTGAAGGGCCGGCCTGCACATTGCCGGAGGCGGTTTCAATCTACGAAATTCCGAGCTTTTTGAAGCCTTATCTACATCCGGATCTGGTTGCAACTTTCAACGGACAAGCGAAAATAGGGGGGCTTGGAGAATTGCAGGCTGTTCCCTTCGCCAGTGGCGCTGCTATGCCCCAAGGTTCCGCAATGGGAACGGCCCACTATGGCACTCAGCTTTTTCAGGAAGTGCAGGCCTATGCTCGCAAAGCCTTGGCGCTTTCGGGTGGCCTCCATTATCAGCTGATCCATGCACACGATTGGATGACCTTTCCAGCCGCGATCGCTATTCGCCGCTCGAGCGGAAGGCCGGCTATTCTCCATGTGCACAGCCTTGAATCAGATCGAAGCGGAGGATGCCGCAATGAAATTATCGCTGAGATTGAGAGATCTGCTCTTCTTGAAGCCGATGCCATCATTGCTGTGAGCGACTTCACCCGCCAAAAAATTGTCGAAGACTACGGGGTTTCACACGGGAAAATTTTTGTGGTTCATAATGGCATTAATGCTACCGGCTATAAGCGCCGAGAATTTTCAACGGGGAAGAAGGCCCAAACAGTTCTCTTTTTAGGAAGAGTTACCTTTCAAAAGGGTCCAGATTATTTTGTGGAGGCGGCGATTAATGTTTTGCAAGTTCTTCCTGAAACCAAGTTCGTGATTGCTGGATCAGGTGATATGCTGGAGCCTCTCGCTAGACGGATCGAGGCGTCGGGCTTTTCCTCAAGTTTTCAAATGCCGGGCTTTTTGCGCGGAGCCCAGGTGGAAAAGGTTTTCGAAGAGGCGGATCTCTATGTGATGCCTTCGGTTTCTGAGCCATTTGGGATTTCCGCTTTAGAGGCGCTTCACAATGATGTTCCTATCATTATTTCGCGGCAATCTGGAGTTTCGGAAGTGATCCAGCATGCGCTCAAAGCAGATTTTTGGGATATCGACGAGCTGGCCGATCTAATGATCGGTGCTTTGAAATATCCCGAGCTTAGACGCGATCTACTTCAAATGGCGCGAATGGAGGTTTCTGAGCTCGGCTGGAATAGATCGGCAGGAAAAACCCTTGAGGTTTATCGGTTGATGCTCGGGTGGCAAAATGAAGGGGGAACCTAACCATGCCAGCAGTCTGTTTTTATTTTCAGGTGCACCAACCGTTTAGGATCAGGCGATTCCGTTTTGCGGAAGTTGGCCTGCGGCATTCCTATTTTGATGATGCCAAGAATGCACTGATTCTGGATAAGGTGGCCCGAAAGTCATATTTGAAAACGAACCAGTTGCTGTGCGAGATGATGGAGCAATACGGGAGTAAGTTTCGTGTAAGTTTTTCCATTTCTGGTGTGGCTTTAGAACAGATGCGGCTTTACGCGCCTGAAGTGCTGCAGTCTTTTCAGCGCCTAGTCGCAAAGGGGCAGGTGGAATTGCTGAGCGAAACCTATCATCATTCCCTTGCGTCTCTTTATGATTGCGAAGAGTTTGTTGCTGAGGTGGATCTTCATCGGCAGGCCATTCGGCAGCATTTTGAAATTGAACCAGAAGTATTCAGAAACACCGAGCTGATCTATAGCGACGAGATCGGCCGCATGGTGAATGATTTGGGTTTCCGCGCGGTGCTAGCAGAAGGGGCGGATGATATCTTGGCTTGGCGCAGCCCCTGCTATCTTTATCGCCACCCAGATCGCGATCTTGCCATTCTTACCAAGCACTACCGTTTAAGCGATGATATTGCGTTCCGATTCTCGAACCGCGCTTGGGAGAGTTTTCCGTTATTGGCGGAAACCTTTGCGTCCTGGATTCATCGCAATTCGGGTTCGGGCGACGTGGTGAATTTGTTTATGGACTATGAAACCTTTGGCGAACACCAGTGGGAAGAAACTGGGATTTTTTCTTTCTTTCGGCAGCTTCCGGCCGAAATTCTAAAGCGCCCAGACTGGGAATTTCTCACGCCATCGGAGGTTTTAGCGAAGGTTCCTGTGCGCGCGGCCCTCTCCTTCCCGCGCATTGTGTCCTGGGCCGACAAAGAGCGTGATGTGAGTGCTTGGGTGGGAAATGAAATGCAACAGCGCGCATTGCGGGAGGTATATGCACTGCGCGAGCAAGTTTTCAAAAGAAACAACGCCGCCATTCTGCGAACCTGGAGAAGGCTGCTCACCTCCGACCATTTCTATTATATGTGCACTAAATTTTTCTCAGATGGGGATGTGCATGCTTATTTCAGCCCTTTCAAAAGCCCATATCAGGCATTTCTGAGCTATATGGCCATCCTGGAAGACTTTCGCCTCTATCTCATCACTAAGAATTTGCGGAAATCTGAGGTAACATTCTGAACATGGCACTACCGGACTTTGTTTTTGAGCTCTCCTGGGAAGTTTGCAACATGGTAGGCGGAATCCATACCGTGATCCAGAGCAAAGCCCAAGAGATGCGCGATCAATTTGACGACAACTATGTTTGCGTGGGCCCACACATTCCCCATCAGATAGGCTCCACGCCGGTTTTCCGAGAGGAGATCTGGAACTCTTCAATCTACAAGATGATCCTCGATTTCAGCGCACAACAGGTTACCTGCCGAATGGGGCGCTGGAATATTCCAGGGGAACCCAAGGTCTTGCTGATCGGGTTCAACGATTTGCTCCCGCAGAAGGATAGGATCCTTGCCCATTATTGGGAGAAGTATGGGGTGAATTCCATCTTCGGCGGGCATGACTATCTCGAGCCAGTGCTTTTTTCACATGCAGCCGGGCTGTTAATTGAGCAAATATTCAATCGAGGATTGTTCCTCGAAAACAAACGGGTACTGGTGCATTGCCATGAATGGATGACGGCCTGTGCTTTTCTCCACCTTAAAGAAACAGCGCCCGAGGTGGCCTCGGTATTTACAACCCATGCAACGATCTTGGGGCGCACTTTGTCTTCAAGAAATGACCAAAGGTTATTGGAAACCTATTTCTTAGATAGGCAGCCTTCGCAGTGGGCTCGGGAGACTGGGGTGGAATCCAAGCATTCTGTGGAGTGCACTGCTGCACGCGAGGCCGATTGCTTCACTACAGTGAGCGAAACAACATCGGAGGAATGTTCCTCGGTATTGGGAAAACGGCCAGATCAGGTTGTTCACAACGGGCTAAGCGCAGAAGTTCCTGATCGTCGGCTGCTAGAGCCGGCGCTAAAGCTGCAGATGCGGCGCCGGTTGCTGGAAATCGCGGAAGAAGTTACCGGATATACCTATGATCCCGCGCGGTCAGATATTGTGGTAACTTCCGGGCGCTATGAGTTCCGCAACAAGGGAATTGATCTCTTCCTTGAAGCTATGCTGGATCTGCGGGAGCGAATGTCTTCCCGAGACACTCGCCGCAAAACACTGGCGGTGGTGATGTGCCCTGCCGGGCACCTCCAAAGGATTTACCCGCGAAAAGCAGATTTCCACACCACTCATCAGCTTGTTGATCCCGAAAATGATCCAACCCTCCAAACTCTTCGGCTTCGCAACCACCAGAATGGTCCTGACGATCCAGTGCACGTGATTTTTCTGCCTCTCTATTTGAGCGGCGCTGATTCCAGCATTAAGGAGGGCTACTGGGAACTGCTCTCCGCGGCTGATGTTGCCGTGTTTCCTTCTTGGTATGAGCCCTGGGGCTATACCCCTCATGAGGCCATAAGCTTGGGGATTCCCACAATCACCACGGATCGTGCCGGATTTGGCCGCTGGGCTAAAGAAGTTCCGGGGGCTGAGGCTGAGAAAGGCGTGGTTACCATCGGTAGGAGCAAGGGCGTGGACGGAATCGTACCGTTTGACCATTGCCGGATTGAACTGCGAGAGCGATTGGCCCATTTTCTTGGTCTTTCCGACGAAGAAAAGAGGCTTTGGTCGAACTCTGCCTCCCGCACTGCGAACAAAGCGCGTTGGGCAGATTTTTTCTCCGATTACCTTAAGGCCTATGATTTAGCCCTAAGCAAAGCTGCGGCCCGGGTTGCCGAAGGAAAAGTGTTTCGTTTCCGATCTTTCTCTTTGGGACAGGTGGAATCGCCTTCGCGTGCCAGCTATGTTCGGGCGAGCGTTAGGAAATTTTCGGTAGCTCCCCGCTTTCCCCTAGTGCTGAATTCCATGCTTGAGTTTGCCGAAAGCACTATTAGCTGGAAATGGCATCCCCCTGTGGTGCACCTCCTTTCCCAGCTTGATCCAGAGCTCTGGGCTCGTGTGCATCGGCGACCATTGGAGTTTCTGCAGAATGTAACCTATGAAACGGTTCGCAAGATCATTGCGAACCCAGAACTAAAGAAAACCTTTGATGAAATTCGCCGCACATTCCAGGAGTTACGAAATTTAAAAGTTACGTTTGAGCGAGCGTATTTCTGCATGGAATACGGAATCACCGATAAACTCCGTATTTACAGCGGTGGTCTTGGAATGCTCGCCGGCGACCATCTGAAAACTGCTTCCGATCTCAAGCTACCGCTGGCAGCATTCGGCCTTTTTTATCAGTATGGCTACTTCCGCCAATCCCTAGGCGCAGAGGGGCAGCAGCTAGCATCTTATGATCGTTCGGAACTGGAGGCGCTAAAGCTCAAACTGGTGCAGAATGAGGCTGGGGCCAGAGTGTTGCTTTCCGTGCCACTTAGGCAAGACACGCTCTATTTCCAGGCTTGGCGCCTTGAGCTGCAGACAGTGCACCTCTTCTTACTTGATACAAATGTGGCCGAGAACCCTCCGCATTTGCGTGGCATCACTGACCGCCTCTATAGTACCGAGCCTGGACGGCGCCTCGATCAGGAGTGGCTGCTCGCCATGGGGGGGCTGAAACTCATTAGTAGCCTCCGAATGAACATTAAAGTTTTTCACATGAACGAAGGCCATACGTCTTTTCTCGTGGTTGGGCGGGCTCTGGAGCTGATGGCGGAAAAGAATTTTTCCTTTTCAGAGGCGCTTGAGTTCGTGCGGTTCACTACAATCTATACGGTGCACACGCCTGTGCCTGCAGGGCATGAGGAGTTTGAGCTCGGAGATGCAAGGCGCCTTCTTTCGGCGGTAGTCAAAAAGCATGAATTGCTTGAGCAGATTATGAAGCTCGGAGAATCCCTCAATCCGGGGGTTAATAAGTTCAGCATGACGAGTTTGGCTATTCGAGGTTCTCGCTGGGTGAATGCCGTGAGCAAGATTCACGAAGGGGTTTCACAACGCATGTTTGCCAGCCGTTTCCCGGATCTTGATCCCAACGAGGTGCCGATCACCCATGTGACCAATGGAGTGCACTTGCCCTATTGGGTTGATCCAGATTGGCAGAGCTTGTTTTATGAAGTGCTAGGCCCGGATTGGCCGCAACGGCAGCGCGATGTGGAATACTGGGGGAAGCTGCGAGAGGTTCCAGCGGAGAGGATCTGGGATATCAAGAGTAAAATTAAGGCCCGATTTCTTCGTTGGCTTGGCGGAAAACTTAGAGAATCGCTGCTAAGCAGCGGGCATAGGCCAGAGTATGCCGATGTGTTAGGCAAAGTGGATCCGCGCACTCTCTTTATCACCCATGCGAAGCGGATGGCTCCCTATAAACGCGCCGATCTTCTTTTTCAGGATCCGGATCGGCTTCATGAAATTCTGCGCAAGAGCTCTGTACCAATCGTGTTTATTTATGCCGGCAAAGCCCATCCTGCTGATGGTTTGGGCCAGGCAGCGCTCCAGCGCCTGGTAGGCTGGGGGCGGGATGAGCGGTTTCGTGGTTCGATCCTAGTGCTGGAAGACTATGATCTATCCTACGCTAGCCGCCTGCTTTCCGGCTCTGATGTGTGGTTAAACACGCCCTTGCGGCCGCTTGAAGCATCAGGCACGTCGGGGATGAAGGCAGCCGTAAACGGCACCCTACATTTTAGCGTAGCGGATGGCTGGTGGCCGGAAGTTTTTAATGGCAAAAATGGGTGGATGGTAGGCGATGGCAGCGAACTCTGGGAGCACCATTTACAAGATCGATTTGATCGCGAGCGAATCTTCAGCATTCTCGAAACCCAGCTGCTGCCGGAGTATTGTGGTGCATTCAATGAGGTGCCCTCCCTCAGGTGGGCGGAGCGGGTGCGAGAGTCGCTCGCCAGCTGCATTCCTCTGGTTTCTTCCCAGCGAATGTTCTTCGACTATGAAGAGCGATTGTATAAACCTGCGCTGCAGGCTGCTCGCGATCTCGAAGACGGAGATTTCGCCAATCTACGCGAGCTATGCAAGTTCAAGGCAACTCTCAAGGAACACTGGCATGAGTTGGCCTTCGAGAACATGAACTCGGAGAAGCTTGGCTCGAATCTTGTGCAACGGGGAATTCCCACCGAGGTGGAAATTGATCTGAGCCATCCTGGATTGACACCTCAACATCTTCAGGTGCAAGGGATCCTCACCAGGCGGGTAACCCGCTTTGATAAGGCGGAGCGCACCGTGTTCAATTGCGTTTGCATCTCTCAAGAGGGGGAAAAGAATAGTCGCTGGCGGCTAAATCTCGTGAATCATGAGGCCGGAGATTATTCGCTTTCATTCCGCGCCACCGCCCGTCCTTTTGGAAATCTTCCGGATCCGAGCTTTGAGCTGAAGCTGGTAAAGTGGGTCTAGGAACTTCTTTCTAGCTTAGAAAAAATTGCGGATGTGTTTCAGCTGCTGGCGAAGCTCTGCCTGGAAATCGGGATGGGCGATGGAGATCAGCGCTTCGCCTCGTTCTCGAAGCGTCTTGCCATGAAGGTTTACCGCTCCATACTCTGTTACCACCCAGTGCACGTGCCCGCGCGAAGTGACTACACCTGCGCCGGGTTTAAGGGTCATCACGATGCGCGAAAGCTGCCCTTTTGCGGCCGTGGAGGGAAGAGCCAGGATCGGCTTTCCCCCTTTTGACAAGGATGCACCGTGGATGAAATCCATCTGGCCGCCAATTCCGGAAAAAATCCGATGTCCGATAGAATCGGCGCAAACCTGGCCGCTAAGATCTACCTCTAGAGCTGAGTTGATTGCTATCACCCGAGGATTCTGGCGAATGATGGCAGTATCGTTAGTGCGGTTGGCAGGGTGAAACTCGACTGTAGAGTTATCATGCACAAAATCAAAAAGCCGCTGGGTACCACTCACGAAGCTTGTAACAGTGCGGCCGTTGTGAATCTCCTTGAAGCGGTTATTGATCACGCCGTTCTCGATCAGGTCGATCACGTTGTCGGAAAACATCTCGGTATGAATCCCGAGATCCCGTTTATTTTCCAGTCGGCGAACTACGGCGTTAGGAATCGCGCCGATGCCGAGCTGGAGGGTGGAGCGGTCTTCGATTAAACTCGCAATATGCTCGCCGATGGCTGCGTCAACTGACGTTTCGGGAGGGCTTTCTGCTTCGTGGAGAGGGCGGTCGGAACAGATGAATGCGTCAATCTCAGCAAAGGGAATGCTGGAATGGCCATGAGTACGGGGCATCCGCTCGTTGATCTCGGCGATGAGAATATCAGCCGCCCCGACAGCGGCAAGGGAGATGTCGACCGAAGTGCCCAACGTGCACATGCCATGCTGATCAGGCGGAGAAAGCTGCACGATGGCCACATCCAGCGGAATCGTACGGGAGCTAAAGAGCGAGGGAATGTCGGATAGAAATACCGGGATAAAATCGGCTCGCCCTTCCTCGATCGGTTTTCGGGTGGCGGCCCCCGAAAAGAGAGAAACCGATCGGAAGCGATCACTCTTGTCGGGGTCGAGGAAGGGGCTGGGGCCCGCCGTGTGCAGGTGATAAAGGCGGATATCGTGCAAGTCGGAGCGGTCACAAAGCGCCTTAAGCAGTGGAGTAGGAGTGGCTGCGGCTCCATGGACGAAAATTCGTTGGCCACTCTTGATTTTGCGGACCGCTTCTTCTGGTTCCACACAGCGGCTGGGCCAATTTGTCTCAAATCCTGGTTTCGTCATAATATTTTTAGCCTCAGATTCCCACGTTACTTGCCCTTGGTTGGAAGTTCAAATTTCCGTTTGGCCAAGCATTTCCTTGAAACTTCTCCCGGGAGTCGAGGTATTGTACCGGCATGCAGAAGACACAAAGATTTCCTCGCATTGCACTTCTTTCGACATTCCTGGGAATGGTATTTTTTTCCATTCCGGCCTTTGCTCACCCCGACCACGGGCTTACCGGTTTCACTGCCGGTCTTGCTCACCCTTGGGGGGGATTGGATCATCTTTTTACTGCCCTGGCAGTTGGAATTTGCGCGGCCGGGCGTGATAATCGCTCGAGCTGTGCAATCCTTTTGAGTTTTCTCCTTGCAATGAGTTGCGGCATTTTTCTTGGGCAGGAAGGGGTTTCTTTTCCATTTCGAGAAGAAGGTATCCTGATGTCCGTTTTTTTTCTGGGACTATGTCTTTTGCTTGATGCAAAGCCGGGATTCTGGTGGGGAATACCACTTCTTTCTAGTTTCGGGTTTTTCCATGGCAACGCCCATGGAGAGGAAGTGACTTCTGGCGGATTTCTCCTGGTTCCCGTTCTTGGCCTTCTGCTGTCTACTCTGACGCTTCATTTGCTCGGAGTAGTTTCAGTAAGAGGATTGGAGCGGCTCAGGGCGCCTCGCTTGGTGGGTTTAGTGCAGCGTTGCTTTGGCGCTTTCATGGTCGGATCGATTTTCCTGCCTCTAAGCTGAGGCTAGAGGTGGGGGGGAGAAAACATGGCCGACAATGCGCTTCAGACTGCGGTAAAGGGGATCGTAGAAAAATACCATGGCGACCGCACTGAGCTGCTCGCCATACTCCTCGAAGTGCAGGAGAAATGGCGCCGGATCTCTCCCGAGGTGATCACGTTCCTTTCGGAAGAAATGGATATCCCGCGAGTTCATATCGAGAGTACCGCAACTTTCTATCACTTCCTCTCGCGAACCCATCGGGGTAACTATACCGTTTATCTAAATACCAGCGCTACGGCAGAGATGGCTGGCGCTGCCGAAGTGGCGAAGGCCCTGGAGAAAGAAGTAGGAGTTGGCTTCGGAAAAAATTCTCCGGATAACCGCATTGGTTTGCGCACCACTTCTTGTATCGGGATGTGCGACCAGGAGCCCGCCCTTCTCATCAATGGAATCGTGTTTACCAAAGTGAGCCCGGCCCGAGTGAAAGACCTCGTGGAAGGGATGAAGGCCGGCGTTCCCGTTCGGGAACTCCTCGGGGAACCGGGAGACAGCAATAACTCTCTGCCGCAGATTCAAGCAGAGGTGCAGAATCATATTAGGCGAAAAGGGCCTGTTTTTTTCACCGATTACATTCCAGGCGCTGCGCTGAAAAAGGCCATGGAGCACGGCTCGCTCGAGGTGATCGAAATGGTGAAGAAAGCGGGGCTTCGCGGTCGCGGTGGAGCCGGCTTTCCTACGGGCCAAAAATGGGGTTTTTGCCGAGCTGCGGAGGCCGATGCACGCTACGTGATCTGCAATGCCGATGAGGGCGAGCCCGGCACCTTCAAGGATCGCGTGCTCCTCACTGAACTTCCTGAGCTGATCTTCGAAGGCATGACTATCGCGGGCTATGCCGTTGAGGCCAAAGAAGGAATTCTATACCTCCGGGCTGAATACGGGTATCTGCGTGAGCACCTCGAGCAAACGCTTGCAAGCATGCGCTCTCGCCAGCTTCTCGGTCGAAGAATTCTCGGCACCCGTTTCAGCTTCGATATCCGCATCAAACAGGGAGCCGGCGCATATATCTGTGGCGAAGAGTCGGCCTTGATTGAGTCTGCCGAAGGAAAACGCGGACAGCCTCGGAATCGCCCGCCGTTTCCGGTTACGGCCGGATATCTGCACAAGCCGACTATCGTGAATAATCCTGAAACTTTCGGATGCGCTCTTAAAATTGTGCTCGAGGGAGCTGACTGGTTTCGCTCCATGGGCACTGCGGCGTCAGCCGGTGTGAAGCTGCTGAGTATCGCGGGCGACTGCAAGCGCCCGGGCGTTTACGAAGTGGAATGGGGCAAAACCGTGCGCGAGCTGCTCGAAATGTGTGGCGCCGAAAGTCCCCTCGCGGTTCAGGTGGGCGGGCCTTCGGGCACCTGTATTTCTGAAAAACAATTCGACCGAAAGATCTGCTACGAAGATCTTTCCACCGGTGGAGCCTTCACCGTATTCGGCAAGAACCGCGACCTGCTTTCGCTCGTTCACAACCATATGCGATTTTTCCAGGAAGAAACCTGCGGCTTCTGCGTGCCATGCCGTGCTGGCAATACCCTGCTAGTTAAGGCATTGGAAAAGGTGATGATCGGCAACGGCACCGCGCGAGATCTCGAAGATATTCGTAAGCTCGGGGTGATGGTTAAGGTGGCTTCCCGTTGCGGCCTGGGGCAGACCTCTCCCAACCCAATTTTGACGGCGATGGAGAATTTTCCCGAACTCTTTCAAGGTGTAGTGAGGAACGACGTGGATTACCTTTCGCAGTTTGATTTGAATTTCGCTCTGGCAGATTCCTGTTTACTGGTTAATCGCATGCCAAGTTCCAGCACCAAAGGCGAGGAGTAGGCCGTGGAACAAGGCTATATCAAGGTTACCATTGACGGCCGAGAGGTTCTGGCCAAAGAAGGGCAGAGCATCGTGCAGGCCGCCCGCGACAACGAGATTTTCATGCCCACGCTCTGCGACTTCAAAAGCCTCGCTCCTGCCGGCACTTGCCGCATTTGTACGGTGAAAGTTGGAGGCAAGTTCATGCCCGGGTGCACCACTCACGTATCCTATGGCATGGTGGTGGAAAACGAGAGCCCCGAGCTGATGGACCTGCGCAAGGGCCTGATCGAAATGCTTTTCGTAGAAGGCAATCATCAATGCCCGATGTGCGAAAAAAGCGGAAACTGCGAACTGCAGAGCCTGGCCTACCGATACAAAATGCTGGTGCCACGCTTTCCCTTTCTTTTTCCCCATCGCAAGGTGGAAGCGCAGTTTCCCCATCTGTTGATAGAGCATAACCGCTGCATTCAGTGCTTGCGCTGTGTTCGCGGGGTAAAAGCGAAAGATGGGCAAGACCTATTCGGATTCATAAAGCGGGGGAGCGACATGCGCGTAACGATCGACGCCACGGTTCCCGACGCTCTCACACCTGAAATAGCCCAGAAGGCGATGGATATTTGCCCCGTTGGCGCCTTGATTCATAAGCGGATAGGCTTTCAGGTTCCCATCGGGCAGCGAAATTTTGACCATGAGCCCGCTGCACACCTAGATGGAGAGAAGCCATGAAGCAGAAACTGGTGCTGGCTACCACCTCGCTAGCCGGTTGCTTCGGCTGCCATATGTCGCTGCTGGATATCGACGAGCGGATCCTTGAGCTCGTCGATGTCGTGGAGTTCAATAAGAGCCCCTTCGATGACATCAAGGAGTTTTCCAAGCAATGCGATATCGGCCTGGTGGAGGGCGGCTGCTGCAATGCCGAAAATGTGAGAGTGTTGCGCGATTTTCGAAAGCATTGCCGGATTCTGATTTCCGTGGGGCAATGCGCGATCACGGGAGGCCTGCCGGCGATGCGGAATGGAATTCCAGTGAGTGAGTTGTTCCGAGAAGCCTTTCTCGATGGCCCCACCGTGGCCAATCCCATGATTCCCGACGACGAAGAGATTCCTCTCCTTCTCGATCGCGTGTATCCCTGCCACGAAATCGTTAAGATCGACGGTTTCCTGCCTGGCTGCCCTCCCCGGGCCGATCTCCTCTGGGAAGCTTTGAACTTACTGATCAGCGGCAAGAGCCTCGATCAGCTTTCCAGCACGAATATCATGTATGACTAATTCCACCGGAGAGAGCTATGAGTAGAAAAATCACCATCGATCCGGTTACTCGGGTGGAAGGCCACGGCAAGGTTACGATTAAGCTCGACGACGATAATCGGGTGATTCAAACCCGTCTTCATATCGTGGAGTTCCGGGGCTTCGAACGCTTCGTGCAGGGTCGGCCTTACTGGGAGGCGCCCGTGCTGGTGCAGCGGCTTTGCGGAATCTGCCCAGTGAGCCACCATCTCTGTGCGGCCAAAGCGATGGACGTGATTGTCGGCACGCCCTCGGATCAGCTTCCTGAGTCTGCGGATAAAATGCGCCGGCTCATGCACTACGGCCAGTTTTTTCAGTCTCACGTGCTGCATTTTTTCTACCTGAGCTCCCCAGACATTTTGTTCGGAATCAGCTCTGATCCATTGAAACGCAATATTGTTGGCGTGATCGAAGCTTATCCAGAGATGGCGAAGAAGGCCGTGCTGATGCGCAAATTCGGCCAGGAAGTGATTCGCCTAACGGCGGGGAAGAAAATTCACGGCACGGGCGCGATTCCTGGTGGGGTTAACAAGCATCTCACCCGAGAAGAGGGCGACTCTCTTCTGAAGGGCTCGCCAGAGTTCAACGCGGATCGGATGGTCGAATGGGCGCAGGAAGGGCTTGAGGTATTCAAAGACTATCACCGCAAAAACTCTGCCTTTGTTGATGGCTTTGCCGACTTCCCCTCTAACTATATGAGCCTGGTGCGCAAAGACGGCGCGCTCGACCTCTATCACGGCGCTCTGCGCGCGGTGGATAGCGAGGGCCGGAAGATCTTCGACCACGTCGACTACCAGGAGTATACGGACTATATTTCCGAAGAAGTTCGAAGCTGGACCTATATGAAGTTCCCCTTCTTCCGTTCAGAGGGGCGCGAGAACGGCTGGTATCGCGTGGGCCCTCTGGCTCGGCTTAATACCTGCGATTTTATTCCGAGCCCTTTGGCGCAGGCGGAATTCGAAATCTATAAAGCCTATAGCGGCGGCAAACCGAGTGGAAGGTCCATGCATATGCACTGGGCCCGGCTCATTGAAACGCTCCACGCCGCGGAGATGATCCGCGAGCTGCTTCGGGATCCGGCTTTATACCAGGGAGAGCTGGTTCGCACTGGCCAAAGAAAATTCGAGGGCGTAGGCCTGCTTGAGGCTCCGCGCGGAACGCTCTTCCATCACTATAAAGTGAACGAGAATGATCTGATCACCATGTGTAATCTGATCGTTTCCACTACCAGCAACAACGAGGGAATGAACAGAGCTGTGGGCTGGGTGGCGGAAAAACATATCAGCGGGCTGAGGGAAGTTCCCGAAGGTGCGCTGAATATGGTGGAGGTTGCGATTCGGGCTTACGACCCTTGCCTCAGCTGCGCCACCCACGCTGTAGGCCAGATGCCGCTCGAGATCTCGCTCTTTGATCAGCAGGACCGCCTGCTTTCTCGCGCCGTCAAGGGCGCCGGCCTGGAGGCTTAAGAGGTGAGTTCCGCGCTCAGCCAGCTTGCCAGCCGCCCGGGCGAAAAGGTGCTCGTTTACGGGATCGGGAATCTGGGCCGCCAGGACGACGGCCTTGGAATCCGGCTGGTCGAGAAGCTGGAAGCGGCCGGACATTCCAGCGCGTTGACTCTGGAGGCAAATTACCAGCTGAATGTTGAAGATGCTCTCCTGATTTCTGACTTTGACCTCGTGATTTTCGCGGACGCTTCGGTGGAAGATGTCGTGCCATTTGCGATTCGCACTCTAAAGCCCGAACCGCACTTTGGCTTTTCCTCCCATGCCCTCGATATGGGTGGCGTGCTCAGCCTTTGCGGTGAGCTGTATGGCCGGCAACCTAGAGCCTTTGTGCTGGAAATTCCTGGCTACGAATGGGATATCGCGGAGAAGTTGAGCGAAAAGGCGGAACGAAATCTCGAAAGTGCCTTCACCTCCCTGAAGGAGGCGCTCGCGTGCACGAAGTCTCCCTAGTTGCCGCCCTTGTCGATCAGATCGAAGAAACTGCGGTTGCGCGGAATTTCCGCCGCGTATTGGAGATCCGTCTTGGTATCGGGGAGCTGAGCGGCGTGGATCCTGAGTGCCTTGGATTCTGTTTCCCCGAAGTAACCCGTTCTACGATTCTCGACGGGGCCCGCCTCGTGACGGAGACCATTCCGGCCGAGTGCGTATGCAGGAAATGCGGAAAGGCTTCACGCCCCGCAGATCATGCCGCGCTCTTATGCGGGCACTGCCTTTCGGGCGATGTAGAGATACGGCGAGGCCGAGAATTTCGCGTAATCGATCTGGATGTAGATTAAAGATGGAGGAGCAATATGTGCAGAGACTGCGGATGTGAGGAAGCCAGCCGGGAACATGAGCTCTGGCTGAAGGGGCGCCCGCTGCGCCCCGCTCATCCCGAAAATATTCCGATGCTGCCGCGCCGGATTCTTATGGAACGGGCCGTGCTTGCCAAGAACGATCAGCTGGCTGCCGAAAATCGGCGCTGGTTTGAGACCAACAAGATGCGAGTGCTCAATCTGATCAGCTCTCCTGGATCCGGCAAAACTCTTCTGCTGGAAAAAACCGTGCAGCAGCTAGCTGGCAAAATGAAAATGGCGGTCTTAGCGGGAGACCAAAGCCAAGACTACGACGCCCAACGCCTGAAGCGCGCTGGCGCAGAGGTGCTACAGCTGAACACAGGCAACTCTTGCCATCTCGATGCCGGCATGATCCAGAAGCAGCTTGGCTCCTTCGTGCGCCCTGATCTCGACTTGTTGGTGATCGAGAATGTGGGCAATCTGGTTTGCCCGGCGGCGTTCGACTTAGGAGAAAGCGAGAAGATCGCACTGCTTTCCACTACCGAAGGGGAAGACAAGCCTTCGAAATACCCGCTGCTCTTTCATGAAGCCAGTTTGATCGTGCTCACAAAAATCGACCTGATTCCCCATTTGGATTGGAGCCTTGAGCTTTGCGAAAAGCATATCCGCAAAGTGAACGTGCGCGCCCCCATCTTGAAGCTGAGCGCGCGTACCGGAGAAGGGCTCGGCGCCTGGATTGATTTCCTGCTCACTCGCCAGGCGAGCGCACGCCCATGAAAGAGATCCGGCTCCAGCTCGAACTGGAAGGGCGTCTGCAGGGAGTAGGCTTTCGCCCCTTCGCCTTCCGCCTCGCTCGTGAGCTTTCGCTCGCCGGATGGGTGCGCAATTCGGGCCGGGGGGTATTGCTAGAGTTGCAGGGGCCGCCGCCGCGGGTTGGGGAATTCTCGGAAAGACTGAAGCGGGAGCTTCCTGTTCCGGCTTTTCTGCGCCGTTTCACGGAGCGGCAGATGGAAATTGCAAACGAGGCGGAGTTTCGTATCCTGCCTTCAGAGGCTGCCGAGAGCCAAACACGTTCGGCTGAGATCCTGCCGGATCTGGCCCTTTGCTCCACCTGCGCGCAAGAGCTTTCGGATCCAAGCAACCGCCGCTTCCGTTATCCCTTTCTCCACTGTTCTGAGTGCGGCCCTCGCTACAGCATTCTGGAATCTCTCCCCTTCGACCGCGCAAATACCACCATGCGCGATTTTCCCGTTTGCACCGCTTGCCTGGCCGAATACCAGAATCCGGCCAGCCGGCGATTTCACACGCAGTCGATCTGTTGTGCCGATTGCGGCCCCTCTCTTTCCCTGAACGATTCCTCGGGTTGCTTGGTGGCGGAGAAAGAAGAGGCACTTCAGCGGGCAGCGCAGACAATCCGTGACGGAGGAATTCTCGCGCTGAAAGGAGTGGGAGGATTTCATCTGATCTGCGATGCCCGCCAGGATGAGCCAGTAGAGCGCCTGCGCATCGCCAAAGCGCGCCTTGCCAAGCCCTTCGCGCTCATGGGGCCAACAATCGAAGCTGTGCGAAACTTTTGCACCCTATCGCCTTTCGAAGAGCGCTGCCTATCGAGCCCTGGCGCACCAATCGTGCTCCTTACTCGTATCGAGGGAACCGCACTTTCTTCCAAGCTTGCCCCGGGGTTGGGTACCCTCGGGGTGATGCTGCCCTATTCAGCCCTGCACCAGCTGCTGCTGGCAGAGCTGGGATTTCCGGTGGTGGCTACGAGTGGAAATCGTGCAGGAGAGCCGATTTGCAGCGATGATGCTGCTGCATTTTCCCGGCTAAACGAAATCGCCGATTTCTTTCTCACGCATAACCGCCGCATCGCCTCGCGGGTGGATGATTCTATCGTGCACGTCGTGGCGGGCACGGAAGTAGTGCTTCGAGCCAGCCGGGGCTATGCGCCTCTTGTTTTAAATGGCAGCTTTGATTCGTCTATGGTGCTGGGTTTAGGGGCCCAGCAAAAAAACGCTCTCGCCTTTCAAAAGGGCGGCCAGCTGGTTTTGCTTCCCCATATCGGAGATCTAACCTCACTTGAGGCCTGCGAGGAATACGAGAGAACTTTGGATCGAGCGGTACAGATTCATGAGCTGACCAACGCTCGGCCTGTATGCGACCTCCACCCCGACTATCCCTCCACCCGCGTGGCTCGAGAACGATCCCGATCCGTGCTGCAGGTGCAGCATCACGAGGCGCACCTGCTTTCTTGCGTAGCGGAGCATGGAATCCGAGGACCCGCATTCGGGGTGGCCTGGGATGGCACTGGCTACGGGCGCGATGGCACGGTTTGGGGCGGAGAATTTTTTTCGGGCTCGGAGTTGGGGTTTAAACGCGTGGCTCACCTGAGAACATTTCGCCTTCCTGGAGGAGAGGCTGCAGTGAGAGAGCCACTTCGCTGCGCGCTCGGCCTGTTGCAGGAAGCTTTTCCCTCCGATGCACGCAAGCAAGCAGAAAATCTAGGCTGGGCCGCACCGAAGTTCGATCTGTTATTCACCATGATGGAACGCGGGCTGAACTCGCCCCATTGTTCTAGCGCTGGACGGCTCTTCGATGGCGTGGCCGCGCTTTTGGGGTTTCTTTCACCGGTGGATTACGAAGGCCAGGCAGCGGCGGAGCTGGAGTTCAAGGCTTCTCAGTGCCAAGGTGTGGAAAGATATCCTCTTGTTTTTGAGCCTTCCATTGTGGACTGGTGCCCTATGCTGAAGGGAATTCTGGCGGACCTTTCGCAGCAAAAGCCAGCCGCGGAGATCGCGGCGAAGTTTCACCAGACTCTCGCGTGGATGATTGTAGAAATGGCTAGAATGGCGGGCATTCGCCAGGTGATTCTGAGTGGAGGCTGTTTTCAAAACCGCGTGTTATTGGAAGCGAGTATTCTTGGTTTGACGCAGTCTGGTTTTCAGCCCTATTGGAATCAGACAGTGCCGCCCAATGATGGGGGGCTCTCGGTGGGGCAGATCTTGGGAGGGCGCCATGTGCTTATCGGTTCCGGCTGAGCTAATTTCGATATCGGGAGAAGACCCACTGAGCCGCACTGGAAAGGTGAGCTTTGGTGGCGTGATCAAAGAGATTAGCCTGGCCTATGTGCCTGAAGCCCGGGTGGGCAACTATGTGTTGGTGCATGTGGGTTTCGCCATCTCTGTGATTGATGGGGAAGAGGCTCGGTTCGTTTTCGATTTTTTACGGCAAACAGCGGAAGCCAATTCTGGTAAGGAGCTCGGCTGATGCTGCGGTATATTGATGAGTACCGCGATCCAGAGTTGGCGCTGGGATATGCCCGGGAGATCGCTGCCGTTACCACCCGGCACTGGAAGATCATGGAGGCCTGTGGCGGCCAGACCCACTCGATCGTGAAGTACGGCATCGATCGCCTGCTCCCAACTGGCATCACCCTGGTGCATGGACCCGGCTGCCCTGTGTGTGTAACACCGATCTCCCTGATCGATTCGGCAATCGAACTAGCCGCGCGGCCCGAGGTTACGTTTTGCACCTTTGGCGACATGCTGCGTGTTCCTGGCTCGCGTAAAGATCTCATGACAGTGAAAGCGGAAGGTGGCGATGTAAGAGTTGTTTACTCGCCCCTCGATGCGCTTCGGCTGGCGGAGAATCTTCCCCACCGGGAAGTGGTTTTTTTCGCCGTGGGTTTCGAAACTACCGCTCCCGCCAATGCCATGGCGGCATATCAAGCAAGGCGGAAGAAGATCCGGAATTTTTCCCTGCTCGTATCTCAGGTTCTCGTGCCGCCGGCCCTGGAAGCCGTGCTGTCGTCGCCGCTGCACGAGATCAACGGTTTTCTGGCACCCGGGCACGCCTGCACGATCAGTGGCTACGAAGACTATGAGGCTCTCGCACGAAAATTCCGGGTTCCACTGGTGGTTACGGGTTTCGAGCCCGGCGATATACTCCACGGCTTGCTGATGTGCATTCTCCAGCTGGAGAGTGGGCGAGCGGAGGTAGAAAATCAGTATACTCGCTCTGTGCAACGAGAGGGCAATCGCGAGGCACGTGCTATGCTCGCCGAGGTATTCGAGATTGCGCCGCGCGTGTGGCGAGGATTGGGAAAGATCGAGGCTAGCGGCCTGCGGCTCTCAGCTGCCTACTCGGAGTTGGATGCGGAGAAGCGCTTCGGGCTCAGCCCAGAATCTGCTGAAGAAAAGTCTGCCTGCATCAGCGGTTTGATTTTGCAAGGAATCCGAAAGCCCGTGGAGTGCCCGGAGTTTGGCAAGGGCTGCCGCCCGGAACGGCCGCTCGGCGCCACGATGGTTTCGTCAGAAGGCGCTTGTTCGGCCTATTATCGCTATCGCCGACTGGAGGCAACAGATGAACTCCCGAGAACCTGAAGGCGCAAGCTGTGGCCTGCCACACGAACTTCCCGAAAAGATTCTGCTTGCGCATGGAGGCGGCGGACGCCTGATGCAGCAGCTGATTCGTGGCGCATTTTCCGAAAATTTTCACAATTCGTATTTGAGTACGGAGCACGACTCAGCAGTTCTGCCCGCCCCATCGGGTCGGCTGGCCTTCACCACGGATACCTACGTGGTGAAACCAATTTTTTTTCCTGGCGGAGATATCGGCCGCCTTTCCGTTTTCGGCACGGTGAACGATCTGGCGATGAGCGGCGCGCGCCCCCTCTACCTGAGCACAGGGATGATTCTCGAAGAGGGCTTTCCGCTGGAGAGCCTGCAGCGGATCGCTCGGTCGATGCGAGAAGCGGCAGATCTTTGCGGAGTTCAGATCGTTACCGGCGATACCAAGGTTGTAGAGCATGGCAAAGGCGATGGTATCTTTATCAATACGGCGGGCGTTGGTGTTATCGAGCACAGCCTGAATATTCAGCCTTCCAGCCTCGCGGAAGGAGATGCTGTGTTACTAACCGGAGATCTCGGCCGACACGGGATCGCGATCATGGCCGCCCGCGAAGGACTCGAATTTGAAACCACTATAGAGAGTGACTGCGCACCGCTTGCGGCAATGGTGCTCGATCTTTTAGATGCCTGCGTGGAGCTGCATTGCCTGCGAGACCTAACTCGAGGCGGGCTCGCCAGCGCCTTGAATGAGATTGCCGCAAAGGCCAGCCGAGCAATTGTAATAGAAGAGATGCAGATTCCGGTACGAACGGAAGTAAGGGGTGCTTGCGAAATGCTGGGGCTCGATCCGCTGTACGTGGCGAATGAAGGGCGAATGGTGGCCATTCTTCCAGCCAAGGAGGCTTCGCGAGCGCTGGAAATCCTGCGCCGGCATGAATCGGGAAAAGAGGCTGTGCTGATCGGCAAAGTGGAGGCCAAGCCGGCTAGCAGGGTGGTTCTGCGAAACGCAATTGGAGTCACGCGATATCTGGATCTCCTGAGCGGGGAGCAGATGCCGCGGATTTGCTGAGAATAAACCGGCCCCCATGGCTGTTGATGAGTAGCCTGGTTCACCCATGAAAGCTGGCCCGGGCTTTGCGATTTTCAACCTCGCATGCCTTCCCATTGCCCTAATTGCGAGAATAGAGAGCTAAGCGGTTCAATTTTTGTCCGCTTCGGGTACTTTTACCGAACCTGTGATTCGCGCTGGATCCAGCGCTTTCGTTGCCGCTCCTGCCGTAAAACCTGCTCCTGGGCCTCCTTCTCGAGGTGGTTTCGCCACAAAAAACGCGTAAAGAACGAGCAGCTGCGCCGTCACTTCGGGAGTTCTGGCACGATCCGCCGGGCGGCCCGCACCTTCTCGCTCAATCGCAAGACCGTCGAACGAAAGCTCATGGCGCTTGGCTTTGAGGCCGAAGCCAACCTGCGTATCGAAAACCTGACCAGGAGCAAAGTTCGGGTGATCGAATTCGACGACATGGAGACTTTCCAACACACCAAATACAAGCCCCTCTCGATCACGCTCGCCGTGCAGAAGAGAACAAGGCGGATCTTGGGCCTCGAAGTATCGACGATGCCGGCGAAGGGATTGATCGCGGAGAAGGCGAGGCAAAAGTATGGCCGCCGCTTTGACGGAAGAGCAATTGCCAGGGCTGAATTGTTCCGCAAGCTTCAAGACGTGGTGCATGAAGAAGCGATGATTAAGTCAGACAGCAATCCTCACTATGTACCTGACGTAGCAAAATTCTTCCCCAAAGCCCGGCACGTGCAGTATTTGGGCAGGCGGCCGGCGTCTACTGGCCATGGCGAGATCAAGAAGGGAAAGTATGATCCCCTCTTTGCCGTCAATCATACCTGCGCGATGTTTCGACTAAACGTCAGCCGCCTGGCGCGGAAAACCTGGGTCACAACGAAGAGAATAGATCGCCTCCGCGCCCACCTATTCATCTACGCCGAATATCACAACCAGCATCTGAAGAAACAGTGAGCGAAAATGCCAGTCTTACTTGGCAGCCTGCTTTAGCGGCCGCTCGATCAACAGGCATGGGGGCCGGTTTAAAGCGCTTACGTAGTGCTTTTCTTCCGTGACAGCGGGAACAGCTGCACTGAGCAGTAGTAAACCCGGTCCGCGCGGCCCGTGGCCAAAATTTCTGCCGTTTTGAACAGCGCTTCCTCTAAAAACTTTTCCGCCTTGCGGTAGCTCGCTTCGTTAGTCGCCACGGAAGCCCCGAGAATCAGGCGGCGCTTGAAGTCTTCGGGAGATTTTCGGTAGGCGAGCTCGTCGGCGGCTTTCTGCAGCATCTTGGTATGGTGCCTTTGGATTTTCTCATCGATGCGAGGGGCGCTGAAACGGATGCGTTCGGTTACTTTGCGCCATTTGCCCGCTTTCTCTTCCACCCAACCGAGTTCCTGCAGGCGTTTCCAGGCGCGTGCTGCGACGTCTTCTTTCAGGCCCAGCTGTTCCGCGATCCAGCTGGGGTCAAAGCCGTGGCAGGTAACGAGATCCAGGATCGGGAGGTAATACCATTCCTCTAGCGCAGTCTGGCTGGCCGCGCTTTCAAAGCTCGCAGACGGCAGCTCGCGCAGAGAAGAGCCGTCGAAATCCAGATCGAGATTTTCGCGGGTGTCTTCATCCGGGCTTTGCTCGCGCACGATGGCGCGCTCGAGGGCGCGCAGGGCGACTGGATCGAGGTCGAGCGCTGCAGCGAGCGCGCGGGTGCGGGCGAGTGGCAGGGGCTTTTGCCCTGAGAAGATCTTGCTGAGGTATGACGGGGAAAGCTCCAGCTTGCGCGCGAGGAAGCGGAGCGATAGCCGGGGATTACTTTTTTGCTTTGTTTTCCAGTGCTGCTGCAGGAGCTCGAAGGATTTTGGGCGCGCCATGCCCCATAGCTTAACGGCTTTGCTTGTTCCGAACCAGAGTGGCCACGATATTCTGGAAGATCTTGGTGAGGAGCTTGTACTTATCCTGCTCCTGGAAGGTCGGCCAGTCTTCGGTGATCAAAAGCGCGGGTTTGCCGTCTACGCCTTTTAGAAGGAAGCCGCCGCAGGTGAAACGGCTCTGGGCGCCGTCCGCAGAGGGATCATCGCAGCTATTGCTCTGGAGCAGGAAACGGCCTGGAATCACGGATACGGGGGTATCGCTGATTACCTTGCGCAGCTCAGCTTTGCTCGGAACGAAGCGCTGGTCTACGCCAGACACCTCTAGTTTTTTGTCCACGAGCAGCATGAGGCTCGCTTTGAAAATCTGGGCATTAAAATCGCCGCCCCGGCCCACCACGCTGGCACCACCGCGCTCAGCCGCGGCCACGCGCGTATTTTCGGGTTCGTCGCCGTCTCCCTCTACGTGATCGGTCTTGCTCATTGTGTAGAGAAGATTTGAGCGCTGGTAGTCGGTGTCTTCGAAGTCGAGCGCGCCGAGCGCCTCGTGCAGCAGGAAGGCGTCGGCGTCGGGAGAGTTTACGATCTGACTCCAGAACGGCTTGTTCAGGATCACGAGCTTCACTTGCGAAACGTTGAGGCCGATGCGGCGTGCAACGCCGGCTCCGTCGAGCGCGGAGTAGAAAACGCCGTAGGGCGAGAGGGCAAAATCGATAGAGGAAAGTTTTTTCCGGAGGGTGGAAAGAGAGAGGCCCTTTACGCGCGTATGCCCGCGCTTTTCGGCGAGGTGGATGCGATTTTCGAGGCGAGTGCGAAGTGCGTCGGAGCTGTCGAAGCTCAAAACACCGCGGCAGCGAAGTACTGACACCGGCAATAAATCGGATTGCTTGCGGAGGTCGGGGCGATGCCCGCAGGTGGCGAGATTCTGGAGATAGGCGGCGGTGGGCTGGCTGAGGATCTCACCCGTAGAGGTGGTGAAGCGAACGCGCCAGTGCACGGTCACGGATTCAGCGAAGATTTCTCCCGGCGCTAGAACGAGGAGGAGCAGGAACAAGGTGCGCAGCATAGGGAGAGATTCTAAGGGGAGGGTGGGTTTAGCGCAAGTAAAATAGTCAACAATTAAGACAATAAAAATCATGCACTTACAGTTCTAGTGTTTCCCAGGCGGGACACAGTATCAGGGCCTGAGCCTTACCGAAGTTGTTGCGAGGCATTATAACTCCCTTCGCACTACTAACCCCTTCTTTGGAGTTCTTATGAAAACCCTTCTTCTCTCCGCCCTCCTGGTCATTTCTTCTCTTCTTTCCACAGGCGCTGAAGCCAGCCAGAGCACGCTCGACAGTATTGACCGCGCTCTTCAGATTACGAATGTGGAGATGCAGGCCATCTATTCAGGCCGCTACCAGTACTACCGTCCTGAAACCATCCGTGGGATTCTTAGCCGCCTGAGCCAGGAAGCGGGCCAGGCGCTCAGTGCTTCGGAATCTTCGGAAGCGCGCCACGATCTCAGTAACCTATTGCGCTCGATCAACGAAGAGTATGCTTACTCCTCGCGCTTCCAGTACTACCGCCTCGAAAGCACCCGCCTGCTGATGCTGAACTACCAGCGATTCCTCAACCAAGCCCGCCAGTCGGAACGCATGCACGGCAGCCAGGGTCACAACGGTGGAAGTTTTGGTGGCTGCAATGGCCCGGGCCGTGTGGGCTGTCTTTAATAAACTGAAATAATTTAACTAAAATAACTTAACTAAGGAGAATTTATGAAAAACCTCATCATGAGCTCAATCTTGTTTCTTGGCTCCCTTTCTGCCCATGCTGCAAACGTGAATGTGGTGGTAGATGGAAAAGCCTACAACTGCACTCAAGGCGGCGGGAGCTCCTGCTCCTGCAGGGTCACAGATGACCGCTATTATTTTGTGCAGCTTGAAGGGATCGATATCGCTAGGAACGGTTCTTATAACTCCAAAGGCGACGCTCTGATCGCCTGCAAAAGCAGAATCAAAGAGCTCGACGTTTGTAATTAAGCCGGTCTGTTTCGCACCGCTCTCGTGTAAGTGGGAGCCGTGTAAACAATTCCCTTCTATTTCGATTTTCAAAAGCCGCCCGCGCCTTTAGACTCTTCCTGTACCCGCATCTACGCCTAGGATGGGCAGCAGGAAAGCGAAACGTGAACGCGAAACTCTCGCACAAATGGATTTGGGCGACGGGCGGAATGCTCGCGGCTTCGCTTGCCTTAGGTGCCACTCTTCTCTATCCCCAGATCTCTCGCTCTTTTCCCGGCCTCATGGGTTCCGAGCCTGAGCGTGCCTTCTACTTCTGGAAAACCCGCTGGAACGAATCACCCGCCCTGGCCGACGCCCTGGTGCAGAACAGGGTGAACAAGCTCTACATGCGCTACTTCGACGTTCGCTGGGACGAAGCGACCTCGAGCGCAAGGCCCGTGTCTCCACTAGCGGTAAACGGCGCGCTGCCGCGAAACGTGGAAATCGTTCCGGTCGTTTACCTCGTGAACGCGGTATTCCTCAAGATCTGCTACGAAGACATCGAGGCGCTATCCGAGCAGGTATGGCGCAAGGTGAGCGCGATGGCTGAGGCGAGCGGTGTACAGGTTCTCCAACTGCAGCTTGATTGCGACTGGAGCGACAACTCACGCAGGAATTACTTCCACTTCGCCGACCTGCTCAACCGCAAACTGAAAGCCCGCGGCATCGCGGTGACCAGCACGCTTCGCCTCCATCAGATTAAATACTTCGAGCGCACGGGAATTCCGCCCGTGAGCCGCGGCATGCTGATGTTTTACAATTTCGGTCGCATCCAGGCCGACAGCGACCGCTCTTCGATTTTCAACCCGGAAGATGCCCGCCGCTACACGAGCTATCTCGCCGCGTACCCGCTCAAGACCGATATCGTGCTGCCTCTCTTTTCCTGGACCGTGCATTCCCGCGACGGGAAGGTGCTTGGCCTGCTCGAAAAGCTGAACGCGGAAGATCTCGCTAATGCGGAGGACTTCGAAAAGGTATCCGCGAACCGTTTCCGCGCGCGACGCAAAATGTTCTTCCGCGGCCGCTACTTCATGGCGGGCGATCTGCTCCTCATGGAAGAAACCACTCCCGACACCACCCGGCAAGCCGCGCGCCTGGCGCGAAGCGGGGTGGGTTGGCGGAAAAAATTCGATACAGTGGCTCTTTTTGACCTGGATGAAAGGAACTTGAATAAATATGCGAAGACAGAAATCAACAGCATCCTTCGTGAGTTTTAAAACTCTCTCCCTGCTCGGCCTGCTGGCCGCTTCGCCCGTGGCTTTTGGCTCGGGGGGCTCTGATGAGTGCGACGATATGTACTGCGCATCGTTTTTCGCACCCGAGGTGATTCAGAATCCTGCCGAAAGCCCGTTCTTCCGCTCCTACCGCTTCTACTATACCGAAGGCTACGACGTGGAAGCTGACAACAAAAACAACGTGCGGGCTGTAAACCTTACCGAATGGTCGGCCTACCTCGGCGCCAAGTTCAAGCGCCCCACGCTGGCCTGGTTCCTTTACAAGATGAGCAGCGACGATTTAGCCGCGCTCACCAAGGCAATGGAGGGCGGCGGCGATAGCAGCCTCAATAAGCGCACCCGCGTAGTGAAGCGCGAGCTCGAAAGTCTCGGTGACAAAGCAAAGGCGCTGAACGTTCTCCATTACCTCGACTTTGCCAAAAAAGTGGAACCTATCGCTACCCGCCGCGCTGGCGAAGATGGCTGGGACGAGCAGAAAAGGAAGAAAGATCTGGTCGGCGACAGCGCCGCGGCCGAAAAGCTAGTCGAAGCTTCCTCCGCTCTGATTGCGAAGGCCGATTCCTTCGTGGCCGAGCGCTTTCGCTTCCAGGTGCTGCGCCTGAAGTTCTATACGGAGCAGTATGAAGAAGCGCAGAAGTATTATGAGGCGAACAAAGACAGCATTCACCCCGACAGCAGCGTAAAGCATCGCTTCACGGAAGTGGCGGCCGGCGCGTATTACAAACAAAAACAATACGGCAAAGCCAACTACCTCTACTCGCTCGTTTTCGATAGGTCCCCGAGCCAGAAGCGCTCTTCGTTTTTCTCTTTCCACCCGATGAACGACTCCGACTGGAAAGAGACACTCGCGATGGCGAAAAGCAAGCGCGAGACCGAAGTGCTCTGGCAGTTGATTGGCGTTTATGCCGACGGTATGGCCGCGATCGACCATATCTACAAGCTGAATCCGCAGTCGAACCTGCTGCCGCTCCTTCTCGTGCGTGAGGTGAATAAGGCGGAGGAAGATTTCACAGCGAACCAGTCGCTTGCCGCAGACTCCCAGTCGCGAGGCAGCAGTGGCGTGAAGAGCAGCAAAGAAGCGGTCGGCGCCGCCCGCATCGCCGCGATCAAAGCGATCGCCGACGCCGGGAATACCCTCAAGCCCTACCTCTGGAAGCTCTCGGTAGGCCACCTCCTTGCGCTCGCCGGAGAAAGCCGTTCGGCCGAACAGTATATCCGCGCAGCCATGAGAGAGATGCCCAAAGAGCCTGTGCTGCGCACGCAGGCACGCTTAAGCCTTTACTTCGCCCGAGTGCGCTCGGTAAAGGCGATCACCAAAAATGCAGAACCCTATTTTGCGACAGAGCTCGCCTGGCTTGCGACCTTGAGAGAAGGCAACCCGCGCGCCAGCAACTTGCAGCTCTGGACGCTGAAAACCCTGAGCGCAGTATACGCCGCGGGCGGCGACATCGTGCGAGCGCTGATGCTCCACGATTCCGCCAAAGATCCGGCCTACAAGGATCCAAAAAAAGTGGACGCGATTCTCGCCTTCAAAGCCAAGCCTGCGACCGATTTCGACAAGTATCTCGCGAAGAGCTACCCGTACTCAACGGCACAACTCACAGAGCTCAAGGCTCTCAGCGCTCTATACAACGGCCACTCCGGCGCGGCGGTTGGCCTGCTTCAGCAGGCTGGCTCTGAGATCGCGGGCAGCGAGCTGAACGCAGATCCGTTCAAAGCGCGCATCAGCGACTGCCACGACTGTGATGCTGCTGAGGAACAAAGCATCAAGTACACGAAGCTCACCTTCGCCGAGAAATTGGCGGAGCTGGCGGGCAAGGCGGGCGGCAGCGGTGAGGCCGCGGCAGAAGCAAGCTTCCTGCTTGCGAATGGCTACTACAACATGAGCTACTACGGGAACAGCCGCGTTGTATACGAAACTGCGTTCGGAAACTTCTCTCCCAACTTCTGGGGCCGTGACAACAAGCAGCTGACTCTGAGCAATGATCTTGCCGAGAAGGCCTATCTGCGCGCCGCGAGCCTTTCGTCGAGCAAGGAGCTACAGGCCAAGGCCTACTGGGGCGCGGCGAAAGCGGAGCAGAACCGTTTCTACAATAACAACCCGGAATACGACGGAAAAGACATCCACCCTGGCGTGTATTACAAAAAGCTGAAAGACGGCTTTTCGGATACGACGTACTACCAGGAGATCATCAAGGAGTGCGGCTACTTCAAGACGTACCTGGGATTGTAGTTTTTTTCTTTAGGGCCTCCGGGTACAAAACCCGGGGGCCCTTTTTTTTGGCGCGCTTCTACATCGTCTGGACGAGGTGACTGAAATGGTCGGTTTGGCCGGCCAAGGTGGAAGCTCATTGGCTCATGTTTTTCCCGGCAAAGCCCGAAAAATAAGGATGATTTCCGCCGCCGAATCCGAGGAAAAAAGCTCTCGCTGGCAGAGCCGGCTGCTTAAGCTCGCTCGTTTTCTCTACCGTGGCGAAGCAACGGCCGCTCCGGCGCGCGACCTTGTGGTGAAAGTGGCTTTTTTCGCAGTCGCTTCTAGCGTGTTCAGCTACCTTTTTTTCGCGATCCGCAATGAGCAGGATTTCTGGAAGCAGGCGTATCCAGGCACCGTGATCGAACGTTCTGAATGGAGAGCAAAGGTGCTCTCCGAAAAGTTAGACTGTGAGCCAAAGTGTCCGCTGAGTTTTGCTCATTCCTCGTTCTGGAAAACCAGCGGAGCGCTCACGGAAACCGAAATCTCTACCAAGCTCAAAGAAGGCAATGCTCTCGAGGTATGGCTTGGGCTGAGCCTGCACCGCAGCCGCGTGTGGGAGCTCCGCGAAAACTCCCGTACCTATCTGGTGCTCGGCTGGCTAAAGGGCAGCTACTCGCTTTGGGTGAACGGGGAGCTTCTGCAAAAAATCTCGGCGGACGAGTTCGGTCCCCAGGTTTTCGCGCTTCCTGTATCCCATTTCTCAAGGCCTGGAAATCTGGATCTCGTGATCCGGCTACATCCTCGGCCAGGGGCGAAGAATCTTGTGCCATTTACCGCAAGCATGAAGGAAGGTTTCGCTGACTATCGATCCGCGCAGGCCTTTCGCAGCTTTCACCGTTTTACCGAAGGCGCCAAACCAATTGCACTTTTTCTTGTTTACTTTGTTCTGTCTGGATTTTTCTTTCTTCTCTGGGTGGCGAGCCCGAGAAACCGAGAGTACGTGCATCTTTCTGCTTTCGCGATTGTCTGCTCGATTCCAAATCTTCTTTTCGCTGATATCTTTTCCTTTCGTCTGTCACCAGCGACTTCCATGAACCTTTATCTGATGATCATCTTCTGCAAAACGATTTCGGGAATGAACCTCGGCTTCTCGTTTTCCCGCACCAGAACTTCGCTAGTGTTCTGGTTAACCGTTTCCCTTCTGATCTCCGGCGCATTACTGGTGGCGGTGGCGCCGCAAACAGTGCTTTCGGGCTTGCGTAAGCCTCTCAATCAACATTTGATCTCTCTTGGTTATGCTATCGGGGCTTTCAGCTGCTTTCTCCAGGCGATGAGTCTATCGCTCAGGGAGAAGCAGGGATTCTCATTCCAGTTCCGAAAGGAGAAGTTGCTGCAGTTCTCGTTCATCCTGTTCGCGCTTGCCGGGATGCAGTTTCTTCAGTACGGATCGTTTTTTTCTTCCGTGGAAATCGACATCTTCTGGGACGTACCAGAAGTCGCGCTGGCTGTTTTTCTGGGCTTTATCGCTCTTAGTGACTACCGAACTCAGTACGAAATGGTGGAGAAAACGCCGCTGTCTGTTTACCACAAGCGCCCGAGCTTGCCGGAGAGCGTATCTGGACTGCTCGTGATGCTCGACCTTAAAAACTCTGAGCAGATCTTTCGTTCGACCCTAGACGGAAACACCCCATTTCAGATGCCTGCGATCATCTCGATGATCTGGTCGGCAATTGCGGAATCGGGAGGCGTCGTGATCAAAGCGGAGGGGGATGAGGTAATCGCTTTTTTCGACGATGAGAAGCACCCGAACCCGCTGCGAAGCGCGCTTGAAGCCTCTGATCGTTGCTACCTGCGGCTACAGCAGGTAGCGAAAGAAAACGATGCCTCTGCGAATGCCACTATTTGCTTTCGTATGGGTATGGCGGCTGGCCGCATTCGCCCGATCTGGGTTGGGCAAGGAAGGGACCGATTGCCCGCCTGGACGCAGACGGAAGACTCGATGGTGTTCGTGGATTGCGCCCGGATTATGGAAGCGGAGCGGGAACTGCAGAAAACGTTACCGGAGAACAGCAGCCTCGTAGTGATCGCGAATGAGCTGCTGCAAAAGCATGAGATAGAAGAGAAACTTCTGCACGGAACCGTTGTGACGCGAGGAAAAAGGATTCGCGGAAAGCATGACAGGATCTATGCAGTCACCTGTTATTGCCCTGCGGGCTTGGCTACCGAGGAACGGAAGAACGCTGCCTGAGAAGGTATGCTGTAATGTTTGCGCGGATTAACTCCGCGACTATACTCAGCGCGATCTCTTCCGGATTGCGCGCGCCGAGCTCGAGACCTGCGGGCGAATGCACTTTACTGAGCTCTTCGCCGGGAAATCCTGTGGAGCGCAAATGCTCGAATACAAGCCCCGCGCGCTTGCGGGAACTTACCAGCCCCACATAAGCGGCGTTCGCGCGCAGCGCAGAGGCGAGGTAATGGTGGTCGCCCTTGTGGTGCGAGGCGATCACCACGAAGGAGCCGCTCTTTACCGCAAGGCCGGCGTAGTCAGGTTGGGCGGCGAGGGCCGTAACCGAAGAAGGGTAAGCGCAAGTATCGAGATTGAGGCCGTACACGCGGGTCGGCCAGCCGAGAAGCGCGCCGAGCTTCGCGAGTTCTTCCGTGATCCGGCTGTGGCCGAGGATCAGAAACTCGGAAGGCGTGCCGGCGGAAAAGGCGGAGCCGGAGAGCGGCCTGAGGTCTTTTCCACGGCTCTCGGCGATCGCCGTGGCGAGCACCTGCACGCACTCTGCCGCAGAGAGCTTGGCGTCGGAGTCTGTCTTCACCTCAAAGCCAAAATGTTCGGCCAACGCGCGCAAAGCGGGAGAGCCGCGTTCGAACCGGAGTTCTTCCGCCGGCAGGATCGGTTCCACGAAGATATCCATCGTGCCGCCGCAAGGCATGCCGAGGCCGAATACTTCGTCGTCGAGGTCGGCGGTGATCATCCGCGGGCGCCGCTCTTGGAGAGCTTCGAGGGCGTTCGAGATCGTGAACGATTCGGCACAGCCTCCGCCCACCCAGCCGAGCAGGTTCTTCCCGTCCGCGCTCACGAGCATCTTCGAACCTGCTTTGGCCGAGGCTGAGCCACGAACGCAGACTACGGTGGCGAGGCAATAGGGGATGCGGTCGCGTTCCAGGTCTTGCCGGATACTGAGGAAACTATCGTTCCGACGGAACGTGGACCCTAGTTCAGGCAAGCGCGGTAATCCTCGGGGGTGTCGAGGTCCTGGAAAAAGGCGGGGATATTCGTCTCCCACTGATTCACCTTGCTCGGGTAGCGCTCGAACAGATATTTGGCTCCCTGATCGCGGTCACTCTCGACGAGGATGTCCTGGAAATAGCGGCGGTGGATTACAGCGGGATTCCCGCGCTTGCCTCCGCGCACGGGATATAGAAGATCGAGCCCTCTGGCGAGCCCGCTGCGGTAAGCGGCCAGAAGTTGCTCATAGTCTTCCGCCCGCAGGAAGGGCTGATCTCCGAGCGCGATCATCACGGCTTCGTCGCTGGATTCGAGGCCCTGCAGCCCGAGCTTCAAGGATCGGTGCATACCCTGCCCGGCTTCCTCGCCGATTTCCATCACGTGAAAAGAGAAAAATTCGGGATCAAAAGGCACCCGGCGCAGGTCGCGCACTACTAGGATGCGTTTGCTGAGCGGCACGCGCGACAAGGCTTGGGCGCATTGCTCCAGCATCGAAATACCGCTGCCTACGGGAAGGCTCAGCTTGTCCTGGCCCATTCGTTTGGAGGATCCGGCCGCGAGAAGCAGGCAGGAGATTTGGATTTCTGCTTGAGTTGGCATGCCTGAGAACGGTAGCTTTAGAAACCTCTCGAGGCAAGCCCATGAACGACAATCCAAGGATAGAACTGGTCGGTAAATACTCTGCCATCCTCTCCGTTATCGAGGTGGCGTTGGGCTCGCTTTTGCACGCCTTACACGTTCCTTTTACCGGCAATTTTCTATCGCTGAACCAGGGATATTTATTGTGCCGTGCCTCCTTGGATGCCAGGCAGAAGGGCCTCGGCCCCATTGGCTACAGCGTGTCGAACGTTACGGCCGTGCTGAAATCCTTAGCCCCCGCGGGGAAAAAGCTCGGCCCCATGTTGAGCTTGAGCATGCAGGGGCTGCTCTTCTCGTTTGGAGAGGGTTTATTCGGGGGCAATATGCTCGGTCTCTCGGTTGGCATGGCGTTATTGTCGCTATGGACCTTCCTGCAACCTCTGATCACTTATTATCTTTTCTTTGGCTCGGAACTCTGGAAAGCGATCGACTACCTCTTTGAGAAAAGCGTGCCGTATACAGGGTTGTCCCTGCGCGATCTGGCCTTGATCCTGGCGGGCGTTGTGCTCGTGAAGGTGTCTGTCGCGATCGGACTCGCCATTTTTGCCTGCCGCACGCAGGGCAATGCTGATTTTCAGGAACGATTGCTCGAGCTGGCCGGGCAGCAGGGGGCGCGTCCGCTCACGGCTGGTGAACCGCCGACTAGGTGGCGGGCAATTTGCCTCGCGGTCGGGGATCTTTTTCGTCCGCTCTTTCTCGTGTCTTTAGGCATAACGGCGTTTTTTCTTTTCTTCAGCCAGCATAGCCAGGGGGAGAAGTTCTGGATCCTGATGCGACCGCTGGCGATTGGTTTTTTGTTTTTTTATTTTTCGCGCACCCTGACACTGGACCGCTGGCTTGGCAAGTTGCATGGCACGAGGGGTGAGGCTTTTGCTCGCGCCTGCCAACGCGCCTTGTCGGAGCTGAGGGCATTCGGCTCGGTCAAGACTTCTTAATATTGGTCGCGCCAGAGGCGCGCTTACTGTTTGGTCGCGCCAGAGGCGCGCCTTCTGATTGTCTTCTGCGCAGTCCTTGGTACCATTTCTTCCACACGATTCGTTTGGAGGCTCCATGATCAGTCTTTCGGTTAACGGCAAGGAACAAAAACTCGACTGCGATCCCGAAACTCCGCTGCTCTGGGCTCTGCGGGATATTCTCAACCTCACCGGCACCAAATACGGCTGCGGCATGGCGCTCTGCGGAGCCTGCACGATTTACGTGGACGGGGAGCCGACCCGCTCCTGCTCGACGCCGATCTCTTCGGCCGCCGGGAAAAAAATCACGACGATCGAAGGCCTCGACGGCCGCATTGCAGAGGCCGTGCAGGCGGCGTGGGTGAAGAACTCCGTGCCCCAGTGCGGTTACTGTCAGAGCGGGCAGGTGATGGCCGCGACGGCGCTGCTCGCGAAGGTAAAGAAACCCACTGACGAGGATATCGATTCCGCGATGAGCGGGAATATCTGCCGCTGCGGAACCTACCAGCGCATCCGCGCCGCGATCCATGAAGCTGCGAAAGGACTGAATCATGCATAAGAATTTCAACTGGTCTGTTTCTGGGCCGGTCTCCCGCCGCTCCTTCCTCCAGGCCTCGCTCGTAACGGGAGGCGCCGTCGTGATGGCGTTCCACCTTCCCGGGCAGGCGCTGCGCCGCGCCTTGGCAGCCGATGACGCCAAAGGCGCCGCCAGCAAATACCCCGCGAACGCGTTCATCCGCGTGGAGCCCGACGGCACCACCGTGTTCCAGATCAACAAGCTCGAAATGGGCCAGGGCGTGAACACGTCGATGGCGCAGCTGATCGCGGAAGAGATGGACGCCGACTGGAGCAAAGTACGCTCCGAGAGCTGCGGTGTGGACGCTGTGTACAACCATACCAACTTCGGCACGCAGATGACCGGCGGCAGCTCCGCGCTGAATTCCAGCTACGATCAGCACCGCCTGATTGGCGCCACGGCGCGCGCGATGTTTTTGGAAGCCGCAGCTGCCAAGTGGGGCATCGAAACGCTCGGCCTGCGCACCGAGAACGGCAAGGTGATCGGTGAAAAGGGCGAGCTGACTTACGCGGAGCTCGCACCCCTCGTGGCCAAGATGCAGGGGCCCAAGGGCGAGATCGTGCTGAAAGATTCCAAGCAATTCAAGCTGATCGGCAAGAGCATGGCCCGCGTGGATGCTGCTGAAAAAAGCAACGGCAAAGCGATCTTCGGTATCGACGTGCAGCCGCTCGGATTGCAGTACTGCGTGGTCGCGCGCGCTCCTGTGTTCGGCGCCAAAGTGAAGAGCGTCGACGATAAAGCCGCCCGCAAAGTAAGCGGAGTGAAAGACGTGTTGCGCCTGCCCGACAGAGTTGCCGTGCTCGCCGAGAATACCTGGGCCGCCCGGCAGGGGAGAGACGCGCTCGTGATCGAGTGGGAAAAGACCGGAAAAGAGAAAGTGTCGAGCGAGTCAATCCTGAAGGACTACCGCGCCCTCGCGAAGAAAGACAACGCCGTGGCTGAGAAAAAAGGCGACGCGAAAGCCGCGATGAAGAAGGCGGGCAAGTTCCTCGAGGCTGAGTACCATTTCCCGTATCTCGCGCACGCCTGCATGGAGCCGATGAACTGCACGATCTCGTACACGGGTTCAAAGGCCGAGATCTGGAGCGGGCACCAGATGCCGACCGTCGATCGCGATACCGCCGCCTCGATCCTCGGGCTCGATAAATCGAAGGTGACCGTGCACACGACTTACGCCGGAGGAAGTTTTGGCCGCCGCGCCAATAAAAACTCCGACTATGTGACAGAAGCCTGCCTCATCGCGAAGATGGTGAAGAAGCCGATCAAGGTGGTGTGGACCCGCGAAGACGACATGAAGGGCGGCTACTACCGCCCCTTTATCTATCATTCGGCGAAGATCGGGCTCGACGGCGCCGGACGGGCGCTGGCCTGGGATCACCGGATCGTGGGCCAGAGCGTGGTCGGAGATTCCTTCTTCGAAGCGATGATGGTGAAGGATGGAGTCGATCCCACGGCGGTCGAAGGCGTGGCCGAATCGCACTACGATGTGCCGAACCGCCATGTAACTCTCGCTCTTACAAAGCAGCACGTGCCTGTGCTCTGGTGGCGCTCCGTAGGCCATACCCATACCGCGTTCGTGATGGAAACGCTGATCGACGAGCTCGCGGGCAGCGCCGACGCGCTCGCGTACCGACGGAAGCTTCTGGCCAAGAGTCCGCGACACGTGGCCGTGCTCGACCTGCTGAAGAAAAATTCTCCTTGGGGGAAAAAAGCTCCCAAGGGCCACGCCTACGGCCTCGCGATTCACGAGAGCTTCGATTCGGTCGTGGGGCAGGTGGCGGAAGTTTCTTATGTGGGCGGCACCGTGCGCGTGCATCGCGTGTGGTGCGCGGTTCACTGCGGAAAAGTGGTGAACCCGGAGGGCGCGAAAAGCCAGGTGGAGGGCGGGATCTTGTACGGCTTGTCGGCGGCGCTAACGGGCAAGGTGCCGATCGTTGACGGCGTTCCTGTTTCGAGCAATTTCCACGACTACCCCGTGATGCGTATGGCGGAAGCTCCATTGGTCGAGACATTTTTCGTCGAGACGGAAGACAAACCTACGGGCTTAGGGGAACCGGGCGTGCCGCCGATCGCGCCCGCAGTGGCGAATGCTTTGTTTCGTCTCACGAAAAAGCGCGTGCGGAGCTTGCCGTTCTCGGACGCGCTGGCATAACGCAAATCTACATGCCCTGGGCGAGGTGACTGATTCAGTCGGTTTGGCCGGCCCATGTAGAAGCGCGTTACGTCCTCACCGCCAGCACCCGCTCTCGCCACGACTCCGGCATGAACGGCGCGATTACCGAGAGTTCCTGCGCCTTGCCGTTCAGCACAAATACGGCCGTCACGAAGGCTTCTGCCACCATCGAATCGCCGCGGTAGAACCGCTGCACTACACGAACGGTCTTTCCCTTGGAAGAATCAAGCTCGGTGTCGAGACGGAAGCGGCAAAATAGCGGCAAAGACCGCATGTAGCGGATCTCCACCCCAACTGCCATCGGGCGCACTTTTGCGCGGAAGAAGGGCTTCAGTGCGCCAGAGCAGATGGTCCAGTGCCAGCGGCCCAGATCCATATAGCGAAGGTAGTTGCCGTTATTTAGGTGCAGGTAGAGGTCACAGTCGAAGGGCGTGACCCAGAAATAGACCGAGCTTGATTTCGAAGGCTTCGTGAAAAAGCCGCGCAGGATAGCCCACCAGAAACGAAGTTTAAACATCAGCGCCTCAGCGAAAGAGTCATATGCATGTCATCGATCTGCTGGCCGTCGACCCGAAACTGATCCACCACCGTGTCGATTTTTTTGAAGCCGAGCTTCTCATAGAGCCGGATGGCCGGTGCATTGTGCGCGAACACCCAGAGGTCCACCCAGTCGAGGCTCTTTTCCATCTTGGCCCAGGAGAGCGCAAGCATCGAGAGCTGGCGGCCCAATCCCTTTCCGCGCGCGCTTCGCTCCACGCCGATCGCGTACTGGGCGCGGTGGCTGGTGGAAGGCATTTGTCCCGAGCGCAGAAGGCAGTCGGCCACGATCTCGCCGTTCTCTACCGCGACCCAAACTTTCTGCCAGCCGATGTGCGGCGGCTCCAGCGACCAGTCATCGAAAATTTTCGCAATCTGCTCTTCGCGGCGCCAGGTCTCGAACTCGACCACAGGGTGGAAGATCACATCACCGTTCTTGCCGCTCTCGCGGAAATGGCGGCGCATATGATCGAAGTATAGGGTCGTGTCTTCAAGAGTGGCGGGGCGAATTTCCATATCAGTTCTCCATGAGCGCGAGCACTTCCTGCAACGCCTGAATGTCTTCTTCCCAGTAGCGGGGAGTGGCGAACTGCGGGAAGGCTTTCGGAAAGGAGGGATCCTGCCAGCGGCGCGCGATCCAGGCGGAGTAGTGGATCATGCGCAGGGCACGGAGCGGCTCGATGAGCCGGAGTGTAGAGCGGTCGAAGGGGCGGAACATTTCGTAGCCCTCGAGAAGCACGTCTCGATCCTTGTCGGCATCCTCTCCTCGGCCGCGCACCACCATCCAGATGTCCTGTACGCTTGGGGCTTCGGTGGCGTCGTCGAAGTCGAGGAAGAAAGGGGAGTCCTGTTGCCAGAGGCAATTTCCCAGATGGCAGTCACCATGAAGCGCGAGCACGGGCACTCCTCGCAGGGCCTCTTCGGCCTTGTTCACCATGGCTTCGCCCACTACACGGTAGCGCTCGCGGTACTGGGGATCGATGAGGCCGCTCTCCAGCAGGAACTGCATGGGCTTTCTTCCCCAGTTCTCCGGCGTCAATGGCTGGCGGTAGCGAAACTCAAAATGCTCGCCGATATTGTGGATGCGCGCAATGTAACGGCCGAGCGTGCGCAGGCGCTCGGCATCGAGCTCGTCGCGGAGCCGGCCCTGCACTTTGGAGAAGAGGGTGAACCAGATACCGGTGTTTTTGCATTGGAAGAGGCTCTGGTCGTCGAGGCGCCAGGGAGCCACCACGGGGATCTCGGCGTCGTCGAGTTTGAGGAGAAAATCGTGTTCCTCCTGGATCTGGTCCTGACTCCAGCGACCCGGGCGATAGAATTTCGCGACCACGTGATTACCCCCTTCGGGGGCATCAGGCGAACCGCTGTCGTCGAGTTCGATATCATAAACGCGGTTCTCGAGGCTGTTCAGCGCGAGCGAGCGGCCCGTGGAGCGAACTCCCGGCATTGCTTCGCCGACCACTTCGTCGACAGAGTCGAGGATGGCTTCCGGATCGAGGCGGAAAAAGTCTTCGAGCAGGGGAGCTTTCGCCATTCCTTGACTATAGCATGTAGCGGAGTTTGACGCGCCCGCTCGGGAGCGCAGAATCCTTTACCGCCGGGCGGAGAGTGGCGATAGAATGCGAGGGCATGTTCCACTTCAGCCGCCGTGACTTTCTGGCCTCCCTTTTCTACAGCTCCGCGTTCCTTTCCTTTCCCGCGTGGGCCAGAGTTGGACTCAAGCCGCCGGGGCAGCGCCGCGTGCTCGTGATTGGCGCCGGAATCAGCGGGCTTTTCACCGCTAGCCTGCTCGAGAAGAAGGGCTTCGCCGTCGAGATCCTGGAAGCTTCCGACCACGTAGGCGGAAAGCTTCTTGGCCGCAAAGTGGGCGAGCATATGTTCGACCTCGGTGGCCAGGCTCTGAGCCTGGAGATGAAGCGCGTGAGCGCACTCGGCAAAAGGCTAGGCATGACGCTGATCCCGCGGCCCGCGCAGAAGGAATTTTTTCTCCACGACGGCAAGATGATCTCCGGCAAGAAAGTCGCCGCGCTTCGGAAAGAAATCAACAAAGTGCAAAACTCGGTGGGGAAATATTTCGCCAGGCTCGACGAGCCGAGCGAAAGAAAAAAATACGGGAAGCTCTCGGTCGACGCCTGGCTTCGCGAGCAGAGCATGAATCCGCAAGTAGAGCTGATGTTCCGCTCCACCTTTATCGCTGAGTGGTGCGACAGCCCCGCAAATGTCTCTTTCCTCCACTACCTCGATTTTTCCCGCTCGAATATCGGCGAAGAGGGCGAAATGGACTTCCGCTACCGCGAAGGTTTTTTCGGGATGGCCGAAGCTCTGCGCCAGGAGCTGCAGGCGACTATCCACCTCAACACGCCGGCCGAGAAAATTTCCGTGAGGGAAGAAGGCGCGGTTGTTCGTGGCGGCGGTAAGGATTATTCCGCCCACTACGTGGTGGTAGCCACGCCAATTCCGCAGATGAAGGACCTGGAATTTTCCGGCGTGAATGCCTCCGCATTCAAGGAGTCGATCTCGGCATTTCAGGGCGCGTACGTGAAGAAAGTGGTCGTGCTCTACGGAAAGCCATTCTGGGGCAAAAAACCGCGCGAAGGGCTCTTCGACCCTCCAGGTGGCCTCGCCATAATGGACAACTCCGACATGGAGAAAAAAGTTTACTCGATCGCCTGTTTCCTTGGTGGCACGACTGTCGCGCTTACCCGCGACGCAGTGCTCGCGAAACTGGCAGAGGCCTTCGGCAAAGAGGCTCTGAGCCCATTGGAATACGTGGAAGAAAACTGGAGCGGCAGCAAATACATGACGGGCGGCTACGCCGCCAATCGCCGCGTTTCGGAAACGGGATTTCAGAACGTGCCCCGCCAGCTGGGGCCGCGCGTACTGCTCGCCGGCTCTGACACCGCCGATTCCTTTCCCAGCTACGTGGAAGGCGCGCTCAGCAGCGCCGAGCGGGCTGTTGCTCTGTTGCTGAAACATGAGTATCGCACCAAGGTGGCTTCGTATGGATCATAAAGTATACGTGAATCGCACTCTCAACCTTCGCAAGATCCGCTACCTGGGCTTCGACATGGACCACACATTGGTTCGTTACAATACCCAGGAATTCGAGCGCACCACCCATGAGATCACGCTGGGAAAGCTGGTGGGGATGGGTTATCCCGACGCTGTACTGTCGCTGCCCTTCGACTACGATCTCGCGATCCGCGGCCTCGTGATGGACAAGCAGAAAGGCAATCTGCTGAAAGTCAGCCGCCACTCCGCGATCAGAGCGGCTTTTCATGGCGTGCGTCCGCTCGATTTCTCGAAGCAGAAGAAGATTTACGAGAGCACCTATATCGACCTGCGGGATCAGCGCTACTCTTCGATCGACACAGCCTTTTCAATCTCGCTCGCCAATCTTTTCATGCAGCTCGTGCAGTTCAAGGACGACAATCCGTCGTTGGCTCTGCCTGAATACGCGACCCTGTTCGCCGACCTCATGAACTCGGTGGACGCCGCCCACCGCGACGGCTCTCTCAAAACGGTGGTGCGCCAGAATCTCGAGAAATACATTATTAAAGACGAGGACACCGTGCGCGGGCTCGAACGCTATCGCAAGCACGACAAGAAACTTTTCCTGCTCACCAACTCCGATTTTCACTACACCAAATTGCTGCTCGACTACTGCGTGAATCCATTCCTGAAGGACTTCCAGCACTGGAGCGAGCTCTTCGAGTTCGTGATCGTGGCGGCGCAGAAACCGCGCTTTTTCATGGATTCCCAGAAGTTCCTCACCGTGAATATGAATGACGGCACGATGACCAATTTCGACGGGCCGCTCAAACCCGGCGTGTACCAGGGTGGCTGTGCTTCGACCTTCACCAATGATCTCGATCTTGACGGCGACGATATCCTCTACATCGGCGACCATATTTACGGCGATATCCTGCGCCTCAAAAAAGACTGCAACTGGCGCACGGCCATGGTGGTGGAAGATCTTGACGGCGAGATCCGCAAATACCGGGAAGTGGCGCCGATTCAAAAGCGCATCGACCAGCTCATGCTCGAGAAGGAGCCCCTCGAAGAGGAGAGCGTGCGTCTCGTGTCAGAGCGGATCGAAACGGCTGGTGCGGCTTCAGAGGCACGTATCCAGGAGCTGCATTCTCAGGTGGTCGAGCTCGACCGACAGATTGGCGAGCTGATACGCCGGCACCAGGCCCATTTCAACAAGTACTGGGGCGAGGTGATGCGCGCCGGGAACGAAGAAAGCTACTTCGCCAATCAGACCGAACGTTTCGCCTGCATTTACATGGCCAAGCTCGCCGACCTTCTGGGAAACTCCCCTCGCACCTACTTCCGCGCGCCTCGCCGACCGATGGCTCATGAGATCGTGCAGGAGGCCTGATGCTTTTCCTGCTGCTGTTTTCTTCGGTAGCTTGGGGGGCAGGGCCACTATCGCTCTCCGAATGTTACCGCTCGGCTCTCAAGCGTTCAGAGACTTTCGGCATCCAGGAGCAGCTGCTCGTGCAGGCAACCGAACTGGAGACGCAGGCCCGGGCCGCGTTGTATCCCGAGCTGAGCGCGAATGCCACCTTCCTGCGCCAGCAGCAGCCAGTGCCCACGGTGGCGCGCGAGCAGAACACCGTTAAGCTCACCGGCACGCAGCCGCTTTTTCGCGGCCTGCGCGAGTTCGCTGCGATCCGGCAGCGCGGCGCTTTGTCGGCGTCGCAGGCGGCGCTTGTGGCCGATGCGGCCCGGCAGCTTTTTTACGACGTGGCCGATGCCTTTTACGACGTGCTCGCGCTGCAAGCGGACGGCGTGAATTTCGGCAACGAGCTCGAGATCGCGCGCAAACGCCTCAAGGAGCTGGAGGGATTCCGGCGTGTGGGCCGTTCGCGCGCGAGCGACGTGCTTTCTCAGCGCGCAAATATTGCCAACCTCGAAGCTCAGCTCGAAGCGACCCGCGCCCAGCTCAAGATCCAGCGCGATGTGCTCGCGTTTCTTACAGGCCTGGAATCAGACACTCCACTGCGTGATGTGGAGAAGGCGCCTTCCGCGGCAATCAGGCTGGAGGGATATCTGGGAGGTGTGGCTGCGCGCTCCGATCTTGTGGCCGCTTCCTACGCTTTGCGCGCGGCTGAAGCAAGTGTGTCCGTGGCGCGCGGCCTGCATTGGCCGACCGCTGATCTCGTGGGTAACTACTATTTTGAACGGCCGGCAAGCCTAGTGAAGTGGGATGTCTCGCTCGTGCTCTCGCTGCCGCTTTTCCAGGGAGGCGCCACGCAATCTCAGGTGCGCCAGGCTGTTGCAGTGCAGGAGCAGGTTACGCTGCAGGAGTCGCGCGCCCGCCGACTCGCCGAGCAGGAGGTGCGCCGGTTTTTTGAGCGCGTGAGCTCCGGGCGCGTGCAGCTCGAGAAGCTTTCCGAATACGCTGATCTCGCCCGCCAGAACCATGAGGCGATCCGGCGCGACTACAGTAACGGGCTCGTGACCAACCTCGATGTGCTCCAGGCCACCACCACATGGCAGATTGCCCAACGCTCGAAGGAGCGACAGGCGTTCGCGGTGCTCGACGATTTTGTGAAACTGCAGAGCGCGGCAGGCCAACGGGCGGAAGTGGCCGCGGCAGTGAAGGAAGGGGAGTAGGGCGGCTGCGGGCGGAGTGGGGCTGCGGGCGGTTGGGTTCGCGGAAGGTTTGGGGACTTAAATGTTTATTGTGTAGCGCGCTAACTGCGCGTTTTTTTGTTTGTGCTAGCGTGGATCTTTTTGTGAGGTTCTATGCTTACGGATAAGGAATTGGTGGCGAGGTTGGTGACGCTGGCACAGAGCGAACGGGCTGTACTCGGGGAGGTGCTGCGACTGTTGAAGAAGGTTGAAATCAGGAGACTTCATACAACTTTGGCTTTTCCTTCTTTATATGAGTTTTCGCAGAAAGAGCTGGGTTACAGCGAATGGGAGGCGCATGTTCGGATCCAGGCTGTGAGATTGATTCAGCATGTTCCCGAGGTTGAACTTCATCTGGAAGACGGCCGCATTTCACTCTCCGTAGTCGCGCAAGCGCAAACATGTTTTCGAAGGGAAGAAAAGAAGAAGTCTCCAGTGTCTCTAGAGAGAAAGAGGGAGATCATTAATTCCCTTTGCGGACGGTCGAAACGAGAGGCTGAAAAAAAGCTCGCTGAGCTTTTTCCGGGAGCTCCGCCTCAGGAAAGAGTTCAGATGCTGGCTGATGGAAAGGTCAGAGTGGAATTTGTTCTCGATCAGGAAACATGGAACCAGTACCAGGAGCTTTTCAGCATCAGGTCGCACACAAATCCCGCAAAACGCTGGGACGTATTACTCACAGATATGTTGAAGCTTGCCTGGAAAAAATGGCACCCAGCTCCCGAAGCAAAAAAGTCGGTTTGGCCGGCCAATGAGCAAACGCGTCACTAAGGCCGCTCGAGAATCGCCGAGACTCCCATGCCGCCGCCGGTGCAGATGGAAATTAGTCCGCGACCCTTGCCCTTCTGCTCCAGCAGCTTTCCGAGGGTGCCCACGATCCGCGCGCCAGTGGCGCCGAAAGGATGCCCGACGGCGACCGAGCCGCCCTTCACGTTCATCTTCGAGCGGTCAATCACGCCCAGCTTACCAGGCAGTCCCACGCGCGAGCGACAGAACTCATCAGAGTCCCAGGCTTTCAGCGTACACAGCACCTGCGCGGCGAAGGCTTCGTGGATCTCGTAAAAGTCAAAATCCTGCAGTTTCAGCGAGCGGCGCGCGAGCATGCGGGGCACGGCGTAGGCGGGCGCCATCAGCAGACCTTCCTTCTTCACGAGGAAATCCACAGCGGCAACTTCGCAGTCCGCGAAGTAGGCCTGCACCGGCAAAGCATGCGCGCGCGCAAACTCCTCCGAGCAAAGCAATACCGCGGAGGCGCCGTCCGTCAACGGAGTGGAGTTGCCGGCGGTTAACGTGCCTTTCGCTGAGCGCTCGAACACAGGTTTAAGTTTCGCGAGCTTTTCTGCGGTGGAATCGCCGCGCACGTTATTGTCGGAGACGGCGCCCGAGTAGGGGAATACAAGATCTTTGTAGAAGCCTTCCTTCCATGCAGCGGCGGCTTTCTGGTGGGAGGCGGCGGCGAGCTCGTCCTGCTCGGCCTGCGTCACCTTCCACTCCTGCGCCATCAGCTCGCAGTGCTGGCCCATCGAAAGACCAGTGCGGGGTTCAGTAACACCCGGATAGCGCGGCTTGAAGTCAGAGGGGCGAATCCCAGCCATTACTCCCAAGCGTGCGCCGAGCGTTTTGGCCTTTGATAAAGAAAGCAATTTCTGGGTCATGCTCGCGCCCACCTCGATCGGCACATCGCTCATCGAGTCGAAGCCTGCCGCGATACCGCTCTCGATCTGGCCGAGCGCGATCTTGTTAGCGATCAGGATCGCGGCCTCCAGCGAAGTTCCACAGGCGCGCTGCACGCCAAAGGCCGGGGTTTCAAAGGCAAGGCCTGCGCCGAGCGTAACTTCGCGGGCCATATTCCAGTCAAACGCATGGTTCATAACGGAGCCGAGCGACACGTCACCCAGCACGCGGCCCTCCAGCTTGAACTTCGAAACCAGCGCCGACACTGCCGCGGTCATGATCTCCTGATTGGTTTTCTGTGCGTAGTTGGTGCCCGCGCGGCAGAAGGGAATGCGGGCGCCGCCAGCGAGAACGACTTTACGGATGCTCATAGATACCTCATGAAGTGGGACGATAGTGGGAAACGATGGCTGCGTGCGAAAGCGAGGCTACCTCTTCGCGGGATCCGGCGGCGGAGATGGCGGGAAGGATTTTCAGCGTCACCCGCGTGCGTTCCGCGCCGGCGAGCGCGAGCAGGTGGGGGTGGAATTCCATGTCGGAGTGATAGCAGAAGAGATCGCGGTTCGCGGGCGACACGGATTGCCCGTTCACCATCTCGAGCTGCACCACGACCGGCAGCACCTCCACCTCGGCGCGCTGAGCGGGAGCGAATAGGGAGCTTTTAAACTCGAGCACAGAGGAGCCGTTGGTAGTCGTGCCTTCCGGGAAGAAGGCTAGCGAGAAGCCCTCCTTCAATGTATCGGTCATCAGCTTGATCTCTTCCCGCAACCTTTCGCGCGAGCGGCGCTCAACGAAGAGGCAGCCCGAAGCGTTCACGACTTGCCCGAGGAAAGGGGTCTCGCGCACTTCCATCGTGCTCACGAGCACGACCGGCTGAACGCTTGCGATAAGCAGGGTATCTATGTAGGAGAGGTGGTTCGAAACCAACATGTAGGCGTGGCCGGGTTTCCAGTTCTCGAGGCCCTCGGCCTTCATCTCTATGCCGAGCACGGCGAGGATCACCCGCCCGTTCTTGCGCAATACTGCGATCTGGAACCTGCGCAGCGCAGAGCCGCGCAGCACGAGCATGGCGGCGTAGCCCACTAGCATCTGCACGAACATCACGAAGAGCACCACGGCAACCTTCCAGTATTGGTGGAGCCGGTTCATGCTTTCCTTTTGAGGGAGAGCGTAAGTGTGAACTCTGCCACGCTCACATCGGGTTCGCTTTCCAGCACCGCGCGGCCCTTCAGAGTCAGGTTCTCGCGTCCGCCGCTCTCTCTCGCTTTTTCCACGAGCTCGCGGGCGCGCAGGCCTTCGTCGCAGATGAAAAGCACGTGCCCGTCAGGGCGCTTCAGGAAACTGGCGGTGAAGTCTTTAAAAATGAGCTGCACATCCTGGGCTTTGAGTTTCCAGATATGGTGCATGGCCGTCATTCCGACGCAGCAGTCGGCGCCCATCGCGAGGGTTCCGAAATACATCGAGCCCCAATGGTTGCGCGTCCATCGGTTAAGCTTGATCTTCACGACGGCGCGCTCGTCGCTGAGCTCGATCACGGTCGGCTGCACGGAGAAGAGGAGGGGAATGCGCACGAGGCCGAACAGGCGCAAAAGCGCGGTGTCCCGCAGCTTCTGCGGTACGGCGTCCTTCACGTAATCATTAAATAGACCCTGCAGTTTGGTGCGATCCATGGCCAAACCATGATACAGCTCCTAGGGCAAATGCTGCAAATCGTGTTGGATTTTTGCCTGGGTTTTTGTGTCGCCACCTATGGTTCGATTGTGGGGGCCGGCGGGGGCTTTTTGCTCGTGCCGCTCTTTTTGCTGCTCTATAAGCTGCCGCATGATCTGGCCGTTGGCACGTCCCTGGCGATTGTGACCGCGAATGCGCTAAGCGGAACGCTTGGCTATGTGCGTGACAAAAAAATCGATTACCGCGCGGGCGTGGTTTTCGCGCTCTTCACATTCCCCGGTGCGGTAGCGGGTGCGTATACAGTCGATCTGGTTTCGGGACCTACCTTCCAGAAGGTTTTCGGCATTTCACTGGCTGTCGTCGCGCTGTATTTACTGTTTCGCGGAGCGAGAAAAGACGCCGTTCCCTATCGGGGAAAAATGGGCTGGGGCTGGGTAACGCGCGCGAGGTACCAGTATTTCGAGCCGGTGGGGGCCACGGTTAGCCTCGCGGTCGGGGCGATCTCGAGCTGGCTCGGGATCGGCGGCGGCGTTGTTCACGTGCCTCTTATGGCGGAGGTGCTCCGCTTTCCGGTGCATACGGCGGTAGCGACGAGCCACTTCGTGCTTGGGTTTACGGCGCTCGTGGGTTCCGTGATCCATTTCTCACAGGGGCACGTGCATTTACTGACCGCGATTCCAGCTTCCTTAGGCGCCCTACTCGGAGCCCAGCTTGGGGTCAGAATCGCGAAGACTTTGAAGGGTCCGATCATCGTGCGTGCGCTGTCGCTAACGCTGCTCGCCGTGGCGGCGAGGCTGCTGCTGGGCTAGAAGTTCTTTTCTTCGTTGTTATTGTCCACCCAGCGGAAACGATCCTGTCCGAACTGCGGGCTATTGGAGTATTTCAGGATCTCGTCGATGTTCGGATAGCCAGAGTCACGGAAACCGCTGAAATTGAGAACCATCCAGTCCACTTCCGCGTTAAGTGCGTCGAGATCCTCACCGGGAAAGGTTCTTGGCGACCAGCCAACATAGGATTCGCGGATTCGGTCGAATGCCTCCGTGGTATCACTCTCTCGCTGGATTCGCTTAAGTTCGTCATCCGTGGCCCGCGAGATATAGGTCATGCCTTCCTCGATATCCATTCCCATTTTAGTCTTGAAGTAGCGGGCGAGCTTGGTCTCTTCCGAATACTGGACGGTATCTACGGCTTCGTAGGCCGCCGCCTGCATCATGTAACGGTCGTGGTTTTTGCTCCGCGCCGAGGTGAAGATGGTAGCGGCGGCGCGCGGGTGGCCAGAGGCGTAGTGCACATGGCGCATGTCGTGGCTGATGTAGGCAGGGAAGCGATTGTGCGCTTCCATCTCGCGGATTGTGTCGCGGCCAATGATGTTGCCGGAGATGAACGACTCGTCGCGCTTCAGGTAACGTTCGGTATAGCTGAGGTAGCGGTCGAAGCTCACCACGTTGGCGGCGTCCATCCCGAATGGCATATCGGCCCCTGTCGAAAGCTTCCTGTATTCAGAAGGGGCAAACTGTTCAAACTTACTGATCGCCGATCCGAGCGCATAGTTGAGGGACTTGCGCTGCTCTTTCGGAAGTTTCTTGATCACCGCTTCGTCGAGGTCAGCGGCAAATTGTGCGAGCTTTTGAGCTTTCTTCATGCCAGCGCCGCCTCCTCCGTCGATCGACTTGTGCACGGAGTTGATCACGTCTTGCCAGTTGCTGACCGGTACTTCGGCCGCGCCATATCTCGCGGCTGTTTGTTTCACTAAGCTTTGGTGCTCGGCTGGCAGGGATAGATCATTGGTGAACTTATTGGAAGGTACCGGAGACGCGCCGGAGAAGAAGCCGGCGGGCATACGGCTGCCGGGAGCGCCACCGAAGAGCTGCGAGTGACGCTTCTCTACCGCAATCAGCTCGGCGCGAGCGGCATTGAAGTTGCGTGCGTTCTTCAGGCCGAAGAGGCGTTCGTACCAGCGTGGTTTGGGAAGCTGGTCAAGAGCGGCGCGGGCGCGGGTGATTTCCGCGCGGGCCTGCTCGATCATCGCTAGATCGGGTGCCGCCGCGCTTCGGATGAACGCGGGCGGAGGCTCGGCAATCGCACGAGGGGGAGGACCGCGGACCGGAGTGGCAACGCGCAGCTCATTGTCGAGGCGGGACAGATCGGCCAGCGCCTCGAAGCGGGCCACCCCGCGAGGGCGTTCGAGCAGCGCGGAGCTCATGTTGCTCGAAAAGTCGCTCATGAAGCCGTGGTTCTGGGGAGAGTTCTTGTTCACAGAAAGGCCCTTGAACGTGCCATCAGCGTTCTGCTGCTCTGAAAGCCAGTTCAGGCCTCTTTTCCAGCGTGCGGCTTCTTCTGTGCCTTCCGTGATGGCTTTGTTGTCTTTCACCGCATGAAGCACGTAGGAAGTGGCGAAGGCGTCTCCGTTGTCGGAGCCGGCCTGACCCTTCTTGCTCCAGCTGCCGAGATCATTCATCGAGAATCCGCCGTCAGCTTTCTGCGCTGCGAGCACGTCACCGAGGAATTTTTTAGACTGAGAACTCGTGAGAAGGTCGGGATGCGCGCTGTCGGCCCATAGGAGCGTGGCCTTATCCATCGTGTTCAGGTTGGTGCGCTCGGCCTCTTTGCGCAGGAAGCCTTTGAGAGATTCAAGGCTTTGCGCCATTTTCGGATCGGCCAGGATCTCGGGATGCGCGCGTGCGAGCGCTACGGACGCCATCGTGTTGCCGAACAGGCCGCCGCGCTGGCTTTCGAAAGGTTCGAGTTGGAAATCGAGCCATTTCCATGAGCCGTCGGCACTCTGCGTGGTGCGCATGTTTTCGAAGACTTTTCTGGCAAGAGAAGAAGGAACCGCTCGGCCGCTCTCCTCGGAAGCGATCATCAGAGCGCTGATCACGCTTTCCGAGCCTTGCGACTGGCTCACGCGGTGCCCTTGATACCATGGAGTGGCCTGCTGGAAATTGTCGGCACGGGCTTCAATGTATTTGCGCACGTCTGCGACCACGCTTTTCGCGGTGGAATCCATGGAATTCATGCGCGAGAAGGCAAGTGGCAATACTGTATGGCAGGAGAGGCACTTCTGGTCTTTCACCCAGTGGGCGGCGCGCGTGTCAACATGAGCGTGGTTCTTCTCCCAGGTGGCGATTTTCTCAAGCTGCTGGCTCGTCTCTCTACCGGCGAGTTTACGAGCTTCGGAGTTGCGAATCGATTGCGTGAGCAGCTGCTCCACTTCCTGTTTGGCAGCGGCTGCACTCAGCTCCTGGCTGAGATCAAAACTGATGGTTTTACCGTCGATGGCGAGATGGGCGGTGCGTCCGTTTACCTCGAGTCGGGAGAGCGACTGCCTGGCTTTCTCAAGAGTGGGAGTGGAGTCGAAGGCGAGCTTTTCAAATGTGGCGTGCTGCCACCGGGCTTCGGCACGCAGGGCTTCAATCGCGATCTGGTCGCCCGGCTTAAAGGGGTCGAGCTCTTTTGTCAAAGCCAGGCTGGAGCGAGCACCCTTGGCATGGGCCTCGATCTCGTCGAGGGCGACCGTCTTGCCTTCGGTGTTAGTAATTTTCACCCGGGAGGCGGCGGTCTGGTCGCTCATGCTGGTGGCGAGTGCTCTTTCGAGCCGGGTTTCTGCGTTTTTGTACTGGCGGGCGGCATCGGTATTCAGGAGACGCGAAAAGAAGTCGGGTTTTGGTGTGCTGTCGAAGGCCTTCTGTGCTTTCACGAGCTCGCGGTCCCACTTAGCTGCCTGGTAGGCTGGGCTCGTGCGCACAGCGTGCACGATTTCGTGCACGGCCACCGGGCGTTTCAAAGCGTTGTCGAGAATGTCGCTGCCATTGAGTGCTACGTAGGCGCGTCCAGTATCGGCGCGTATGGCCGAAAAACCGCTGCGGCCGTCGGCAGCGTCGTATAGACGCACTTCCACACTCTGCTTAGAATCAAGGTTCTTTGAAACCTTGGCGAGCCATTCGGTCTGGGGGCCGTCTTTGATCACGAACATGCTCGTAGGGCGAGCAACGCCGCCGTCGATTCCGGATAGAGGTACAATGTGTTCTTCGAAAGTGTAGCCGCGTGCGGTTAGAGTTTCTCGCAGCTTGGATGCACGCACTTCTGGTGCTGCGCCGATGGGTTGGCCAGCGCGGCTATCGCCAGAGGAGCGAATGAAGCCAGGGTTCTCGACGGCAGTGCTCGCCGGCAGGCGTTCCGGCACCTTGGCGGGAATCACCTCTACGACCGGCTTCTCAAAACCCGCCTTTTCGAGATGCCTGGTCACCCAGTCCTGCATCGCTTTGGTCTGCGCGGGCGTATTCTCTCCGCCTAAGTAAACGCTGATTTTCTTGCCGCCCGCACTGAGGGGCTCGACGTCGATCACGATCTGCGTCTTGTTCATCTGCTCACGCGGGAATGGGCCGATCATCTGTTTGCGGAGATCTTTTTCCACCTCCTCGGCTTCGCCCACGAATTTGGACAGCGCAGTTTCCGGAATATGCGCGCCGTTGTCGGCGAAGCTTGAGAGGTTAAAGGTAAGGCGCAGCTCGTCTGGTCCGTTAGAGACGGTGTTCAGGAGCTGGCGTTTTTCTGCTTCGGTAAGCTGCCGGGGCGGCAGGTAGATCCCGTCGTCTCCCGAGAAGTAGATATGCTTCTCGGCCGAAGGATCAATTTTTAGTACGGCTTCGCGGAACTTGGCTTTCTTGGCGTCGAGCACTCTGGTGGCGGCTTCCTCGCCAGCGCGGATCGCGCGCATCTGCTCCGCCACGCTTTTGCCCTCGGTCATGGCCATGGCGCGCATAGTTTCTTCAAGGTTACGGGCGTTCTGCCCTTTGAAATCGGCCGAAATGATTCCATTTCGACGTTCGGCGAGCGGGATAATCACGCGCTTGTCGAGATAAAGATCCGGCGACACAGCGTCCGCTTTTGCGACATAGTCTTTGAAGGCGGCGACCTCATCGTCGGTGAACTTCTGGCGGAAGCGGGTTTCGAGCGCCTCTCTGACGGCGTCAGGCTTGGCCTTGCGGATAGTCTCATTGGTCTCAGCGGAAAGGATCATCTTTCCGTTGCCGGCATCCACGAACATGCCGTCGACCTTGCTGAACTTCGAGGAAAGCTCCGTGCGGCGGGCTTCAATGGCTTTCAGGTCGTTTGTTGCGCGCGCCTGCACTTCGCGGAAGGTGCGGGGAGATGCCAGGCCGTTCTCGTCGAGCATACTGCGCGACTGCCGGGCGGCCCAGTTAGCCTCATCGGGAGTGCTGCCGATACCCATGTGGTGCCAGTTTTCGCGCTTGCCTGAGAGAAGGCCCTTGGCTTCGTCCCATTTCTCGGCCTTGGCTACGTTATCGAGAAAGGCGCCGTAGCGGTTGTTGAAGTCCGTGAAAATTTCTTTCAGGCGGCGGTCAATCGCGACGCTCCTGTCGACTCCGTCAACAATGCTGCTGAAGGAAAACTTCATCGACTTGAAATCGGAGTATTTTCCAAGCAGTGCTTTCGACAAAAGAGGGTCGCGCGAAATCGGGCCCCAGACCACGTCCTTTTGCAGGTTAAGGAGCGCGGTCACTAGGTCTTTGTCTTTCACTACTACGTCGTTGAGCTCTTTTGTCACGGCGCTTTCGAGGAGCACCGATCGCATTGGTGTGGCGGATTGCCCGGCATTGGCAGCTTCCGCTAGTTTCTTGTAGGCGATATTGTCAGTCTCATTGATCGCGGAGAATTCCTTCTGGTTCTTGTGCAAAAACTCTACTTTGTCGAATCTGCGGGCACCCGGTTCGAGCGCGCGAGCTTGGGATTCCTTGTTGTAGATAGCCTGGCGTTCGGCGAACGGAGAGTTCGGTCTAGGCATCGCCTCGTTGGCCTCACGGAAGCGCAGCTCGGCTTTTGCCACGGCCTCTTTAGCGTTCTCGTATTTTCCGAAAGCTACGGGATCGGTGAAGCGGGTGAGCAGCCCGGGCTCTTCAAGCCCCTTGAGCTCTTTGCGGGCACGGCTGAGATCATCTGTCGCGGCCTTGAGGCGCTCGCCGAGCGTTCTGGGCTCACGGCTGTTGGCCGACGAACGAATCCCTTTGGGCACTTCCGGGCCATTGCCGATCAGCGGCTGGTCCATCGGGCGCTTGGTTAGGTCTTTGAGGTCGTCGAACAGCTGGCCTTCCGGAACAGGAGCGGTGCTGTCACGGTAGGCCTGTCGGAACGCGGGATCTTTCTTCTCGAGCGCGCCTTCCACGATGCCACCATAGGACCGGCGCACGCCAACCTCGGGGAATACTTCGCCTTCCTTCACCATGTATTGCGGCTTGGCCATGTAGCCGAAAATCTGGCCGCCTTCGATTCTTGTGTCTTTGAGTCTGCCGGAGAAATCTACCGGATCGTAGATCCACTCGCGTTGGTGAAAGGCCGCGAGATCATCTTTCTTGATGATGAAGAGCGTGGCGTTCATGTCTTTGCCGGGGTTCGGCGCCACGTTCAGATAGCCTACGTTTCTCGGCGTGATGCGCGAGCCGGCAACTTCGGCATAGAAAGCCTCGTTCGGCATCTTCACTTTCCAGTTGCGTTCGAAGCTGGAAATCGTAACGTCGAGCGGAATGGTCTCGAGCTGGCGGCCAAGAGTCTTCTCCATGCTTTCTTTATTGAGCAAGGATCCGTAGCCGATCATTCCCACTTTGCCTTCGGGAATCACGATGGTCTTTTCCGCCTTGGCCGCGTTGAATTCGATGCTGCGCACGGCAAGCGCGCGGCCTTCAACGCCTTCGATGGTCACGGTCAGGGCTTTGGCCTCTTTGCCGGCAGGCTGGCTGAGCAGGAGACGGTTCAGATCATTGCGCGAAAGCGATTCGCTGATCCTCTGCAGATCACCATGCTCGAGAGAACGGCTCTTGATCGCGATTTCGCCGCGCTCGAGGTCAGGAACGAAAGTGAGATCGATTTTTTTGCCAGCGGGAAGTTCGATGTCATTGAGACCGTCGAAGAGATGGCTCTGGATCCGCTGCTCGCGCTGGAGCTCGTCGGTCACGCGGAAAGTTTTCTGGTCCACCGGCATGCGCACAAGCGCTTCTTCGATGCGAGTTTCGGCGAGCGGTTTGATGAACGTGGCAGGGGCCTGGTTGCAGGTGAGGCAAGCCATCGGCTCTCTTACGCCGTCGCGGATCCTTTCGGCCAGTTCCTGCGTGCGCGGGCCGAGGGTCTCGATGCGGGGGGAGTTCACGCCGCCGGGCAACCCGTGCGTCTCGAGGCCGCCGGTGGCGGGCCCGAACTGGTAAAGGCCAGGTTGCACTTTGCCATCTACGGCGACCGCGCGAGCAATATTGCCTTCTACATTTGTGCCCTGAACAAGAGGGAATTCCACCTTCGCGCCGAGGCCGTCGAAGATCGTCTTACCGACCGAGTTATCGTAGCCGGCTGACACCACCATGCGGTCGGCGATCACGAAATCATCTGGGCCTTCGCCGTGAAAGAATTTAAAGGCGCCTTTGTCGGGGCCCTCGGTGATGCGCTCCACATGGTGGAGATGGTGGGGAACAGCCTTCACGGTTCCTTTTTCGAGCTCCGGACCGATATCAAGGTAAGGGCCCCACGTGCTCTCTTCGAACGACTTGCGGCTCGTGTTTTTCTGCCCGAACCAGTAAACCTGGCCGGCAGTCTCATCAGGCTTCATCGCGCGACCGTAGCCGGCTTCCGGGCCGAGCCCGCGCAGGTATTTCACGCCAATCGCGCCGCCGTCGCCGGGGCCGGCCACCACTACGCGCTCGCCTTTGATCGCGGCGAGCGGATTCACGGCACGTTCTGCCTGGCCCTGGCTCTCCGCCATGAAATCGTCGAGAAACTGGATCTTCGGTTTCCCGCTCGCGAGTTCTTCCGCAATAATCTTCTGCGTTCCTGGGTCCTTGAAGGGGAATTTGGGCCCGCCGAGGCCCGTGCCCACGGCAACGTTGTTGGCGTAGAAGGTGCCTTCGGAGGTCTCCACTTTGAAGAGAGGTGGAGTGGTCGCAGTCTCTTCACGTACTTTTGTGACCTTTGTGGCCTCGGTTTTATAAAGGAATTCGCTCTCGGAGCGGGCCAGGTTCATCTCGGTCACATCACCGATTGTCTTTCCCGCCGGGAACTCAGAAGTCGTCACGGTTCTCACCTGAATCTGGGGGTGCGCGCCCGGCATCAGATTGGTCGAGGCTTTCGCCAGATCTTCTTCGGAGTTGATCACGAAGGTATCACCAAAGCGCGAGAACACTCCTGAGTGCTCGGACTTGTTAATCAGCAGAGTGCGGGTGCCCTTCGAATTTGAGGAGAATATGGCGCTTTGTGGCCCGCCACCGATTACGATGGTGTCGAAGGTACGAACTTCCTCGTCGGAAGGGCGAGCTTTGAGTATCTCGCGGTAGCTTTTTTCTCGGCGCTTGATGGCAAGGCGGGCCTGTTCACCTAGCACTTCGCGGATACTGTCGTCACGGCGGATCTGCGAAAGGTGAGGCGCGCCTTCCGGCACGAGCACGCGGCCGGTGAAGGGAGCCGAAGGCGGGCGGGCCAGGAGGTTAGCATCGGCATTCGCAGCCACTCTTGCGTAACGCTGCTGCGCTTTTGCTAGAGATTCCTGCGCGTTCCAGTACTTGCCATAAGCCACGGGGTCGGTCCAGCGTTTCCAGAAAGGAGGCTTTTCCAGCTTGGCGGCCGCCGCAGTTGCGGAAGCAAGAGATTCTTCGGCGCGTTTCAGCAGGTTCACGCTGCGGTTTGCAAGCGGGCTGGCTTCAGAAGCCTCAGCAGTGATTTTTTTTAGCACGGAGCCGGAACGCTCGAGTTGGCGCCCGGTGTCGGCGCTGATCTTTTCAAGATGCGCTATCGACGCGCTGCCTTTGTTCACGAGATCAAGCGCTTGCTTGCGAGCGGCTTCACCTGAGGCTTCACCGAGGTCGAAAAAGAGCCTTGTCTCTTCAGGGGTGCCGCGCCCGAGCACGAGTGCCATTTCCTGGCCGGATCTTTCGAGTTTCGTGGTGGGGTCAGCGAGTGTTTTCCCGGCACGCTTGAGCAGATCGTCCGCATCTTTCGTGAATGCACGGAAGGCGCCGTGCTGAGATATGCTTTCAGAATGCAGTGCTTCGAGTGTCTCGCGCGAGCCACCCTTCGTGAAGTCGAGGTCCTTTATGAGCGCAAGGCCGGAGCGGGCGCCTTTCGACGTAGACTCAACTTCATCCAGGCTGAAGGCTTTTCCGCCGCCTTCCATTCGAATTTTCCCGAGTGCCGTGCGCCTGGAGGTGCCACTTGCAATGTCTAGGGAAGCTTTCTCCACCCTGGCTTTCGCGTTGTCGAACGCTTTGGCGCGCTCGTTGCCAATCCAGCGCTCAAAAAACCATGGCTTCTCAGTCTTTTCGAACGCGTTTCTGGCTTTGCCCAGCTCGCTCTCGAGTCTGGCAATTTCTACAGTTGGGTTAGAGCGCACGGCGTGCGCTATTTCATGAACTACTACGGGCCTCCGGGCGCCATCGAGGAAGTCGCTGCCGTTCAAAGCCACGTAGGGGCGAGCGTGCTCCGGGCTCACGGCCGAGAAACCGCTGCGGCCATCGGGGAAATCGTAGAGGCGCACATCGATGCCATGCTTGCTCTCGAGGTTACTGCTCACTTTGCCGAGCCATTCGCCGCTCGGCGAAGCTTTGATCTCGAACATTCTCACGATATGCACTTCGCCGTTCAGGGTGGGGAGCCTGACGTCGACCTCACGATAAACATAGCCGCGGTCCACTAGACTCTGGCGCAGCTTTTCACGGCGAATCTCGGCTTCGCTTACATCACCGAACGCGGAAACGGGCGCGTCTTTTGTAGCCTGGCGGATTTCAGCGGGCATGGATTCGGCCGAAGCGCGCAGCTGGCCCACACTTTGCGGCTCAAGATTTACATCATTTGCGGCGCCGGCTCGGGCCTTGGCGGCCAGCTCGTCAGAAGACTGCTCGAACAGCCTCCCTATTGATGCCGGGTGATCATCCGGCTCTGTCGCAATTCGTTTTGTTTTGGCCAGAATGCCTTCGGCCTCCAGAAGTACGCTTTTTTCAGAGAGCTGCTCCACCTGGTCTGCGATTTTTCTGGCCGCAGGTGAATCACCATTGGCTTTCACGAAAGCATGCGTTTTTTGCCGGATTGCGGCCTGCGTTTCAGTTCTAAGAGCTTCCATTGCGTGGGGCTCGGCGCGGCTTGAGGCGAAATGCTGCGCTCGCATGCCGCCGCCGGCATTCACTACGTATTCGTTAGTCTCGCGGGCGAGCCTCTCGCCGCCGTTGAGCTTGCTAGCCTCGGAAAGCGTCGTTCTGAGTTCGGTCCTTGCCCTGCTGGCCTCTGCTGCGAGTGAAACAGGTTCCCTCAGTGCGTTCGACTGTGCCGCAGAGACCGTGCGTGCGGGCTCGCGCGCCCCGGCATTCGACCTGGGTGAGGGTGCTTGATCTCTGGTCAAAACTGGAGGGAGATTGTCGTTCGCTGCGGGCGAGTGAGACACGACCGGATTTGTTTTCGCTGTTTGAGATGAGGCTAAACGACCGTCATTTACAACGAAGTTTGAATTCGCGGCAAATTGCTCTTGCGGCCTGCCGACTCTGACGCCAGCGTTTTCGAGCGTATTGCTAACATCCACCCGGGTCGGGGCCGCTGCGGCAGGGGCAAGCGGAGCATCCGCGACCTGGTTGGCCAACCTTACCGTGGGCGAGGCCAGAGGCTCGGGAGCCAGTGCAGGAAAGCTTGGAGGAATGAAATTGTCGCCTGCTGCTGGGCCCGCGACGTCGGGCACACGCGGATTCTCCGCCACGCGCACTGGTGCCGGAGGCGCTTCTTCGGCCCAGGGATTGATTCGTTCGATCCAGGATCTCTTTGGAGGTTCTGCGGGCACTTCAGTAACGCGAACGGGGTCACGGATCGGTGCCGGTGCGGCCTCCGTGGGCGGATCGTCACGCCGCAGCCAGCTGAGCCATCCTTTTTTCTCTGTTGCTTCCACCACCGCGGCAGGGGGCGTGATTTCTTCCCTTAGAATCGGCTTCACGGCAGCGGGTGCATCCGAGGCAACCTGGGCTGGAACAGTGTCGCTGGCCCGAAGTGCCATGAGAGATTCGTCAGCACGAAGATGAGCGGCACCACCTATGGATTGCTCCAGAACAGTTCGTTCGGTGGCTACGGAACCGATCGTGAGTGCCGGAGTATTGCTTACGATCTTCTCGCCGTTGGAAATGGTCGCAAGATGCGGTTCTCCTGCGTTTGGAGCCCAGCGAGGCGCGGCTTCGGTGAACGTTTCTAGCCCGCGGCTTATCCGCGCACTTTCCTGCCAGGTGGCCATCATGGCATTTTCGGTAGCTTTGGCTGTGCGCACTCCGTCCATGATCATCGAGCCGCCAACACCAGTAAGGGCCGCGCCCACCATAAAGCCGCCAGCTTCCCAGTTGCGAGTGCTCTTCAGCTCGTCTACATGTTTGAAAGCTTCTTTATCATTGGGCACGAGTGCCAGAGACAAACGGCCCTGGTCGAGATCATGCTGTGCCTGAATCCAGCCGCTCGGGCCCCCCGCGTAGCTCAGAAGTTCGGCTGAGAATTTTCTGTCTTTGTAGTGTTCCACTGTTTCGATGGCCTGGGAGCGGCGCTCCGGATCGGCAGTCTGCTCAGCAACGGCGCCCACGCAGGCCAGGCAAAGAGCGGCAACTTCTTTGGCGTTGTTTCGGGTCATGTAGCTGTCGGCGGGCATCATCAGGCCATGATCGAAGGCAACACGCCTGCGCTGCTCCTCCATTGCTTCGAGGGCCGCTTGCCCCTGCACGCGCCTTTCCATGTAGTCCACGTTTTCCCGGAGCATGGCAACGCGGGCCTGGTGTTGCCTATCGAGTTCCGTGGCATAGGCTGGGTCAGCCAGCGCTTTTTTTATTTTGTCGCCTTCATTGAAGGTTGGGCCGGTATCGCGCTCTGAAATTGAACGGGTAAGGCCTGCTTCATGAAGGGATTTGCACACATATTCATTCGTACACGCGCGGTCTAGAATGGCGTTACGTTCAGCGATCAGTCGACTGTTCTCTTCGACATCTTTTGGGTCTACGCTCCAATCGGGAGGAGGCATACCTTCAACACCTAGAGGAGGCGCCATTCGATTTTGCACGTCGCGGATTTTGCCTTCGACGGAGGAGAGCTCTTCGGTGGTGGCGCGCATCGCGGTGAGTGCACCATCATTGCCGCCGACAGCGTCGCGGGAGGCGATCAGGCGTTGTTCCGCGGCGATCGTGTTCGCCTTCAGAGTTTCGAGGGAGTCCGTCTGCAAACTCTCGGTTCCGGTTACCGCTTTCAGGTTTCGCGCACCGAGCCCGAGTTGCTCGCTGATCTCATCACCGTGAGTTTCGGAGAAGACATCTTTGAACCTTGGAGTGGGCGGTGCGGCCTTGGCTGGGTCGTCAGGCGTGCCTTGACCAGCTGGTTGGCCTTCGGTGCTTATAGGTTCGCGGGCGGCGCGCAGCGCGGTGAGCACGGCATCTTCGCGGCTCGACATCGCTGGATCCACCTTGTCGTTGGTGAACATGTTGGACGCCTTGTTCTTCGTCCAGTTCCAGATCCCGGAAGGGTCGGCTTCGTCTCTGGGAACGGTGATCGGTAGTTTCTCGCCTTTAGCAATTTTTGCTTCGAGGCTCTTTACATCGGTACGGGCGAGCGCTGTCTTTTCGTTTTCCACGTGCTCAGCCTTAGCCACGTTGTTCTTCTGCACAAAGCGGAGCTCTTTTTCCATCACACGGCTGGTGACCACGATCTTCGATTGATCTTTGATCGCGCGCTTGTAGCGGTTGTCTTTGTAGATGATTTCGTCTAACGGCATGATCATCCGCTCCTGCCGATCCTTCAGGCGGGTATCAATCTCCGCAATTTTTGCCTTAATGGGTTCGGAGAGGGAGGAGAAGTTAGCTGCGTTTTTATCGAGGCGAGCCAGGTTTGAGAGTTGCTTTCTTTTTTCAGCGAGCTCCAGGTTTTCTTCCTGGCGATACTTACCCATTTCCTGCTGGCGCTTGCTTTGCTCGGCATCGAGCTTCAGGATCATGTCTTCGTTGGCCTTGCGTTTGGCCTTTAGCTCGTCTGCCATCGTTCCGGCGGTTGCAGCCACTTCGCGGTACTCTTTCACTGCTTCATTCATCATCGAAACAGCTGCCGCGATGGTGTTCGCGGTGTTGTCGGCCTTGGCCACTGCGCTCTTTTGCAGCGCGAGCATCGCGGCCTGAACCTTTTTCATCAGATTGGCGTATTCCTCGCGCTTCTTGTTCACCATCGCACCGTGGCCGTCGCACAAAGGTTTCGATTCTTTGATCACGATGTCCATGAGCATCGCGGCTTCTTTTGTGCTTACTTTGATGTTCTTATGGTTCACGCAGTCGAGGTTGATCGTCTGCGGGCCTTTCGCGTCGCTGCCTAACACGTTCATCGAGCCGAAAATTGCGAACGCGATCACTCCGGCGATTGCCAGCTTTCGGACATGTCGGAAATGACAGCAGAATGAAGCACCCCAAACCATAGGTACTCTTCGACTTATTTGGCTCTCTCCTTAATGCCAATTGACGGTTGATTGAGCTTTAGATCCTGCCTGGTTTCCAAGGGTTAGGCATGAAGTTCGGAGACGGGCTTTATCTGATTAGCTTTTTCGCCGATAGGGCAGGTATGCGATTTCACTTGGGTCTTCTTTTCGCAGCCCTTTCCGGTGAGGCTTGCCTCGCCGAGCCCGTAGTAGTGGTGAAGCCCTACACGCAAGGCCATCTATATCCACGATATCGGGATGGCCAGAGATCACCCGGCCATCGATATGCGGATCCGGCCGCCGACGGCTATTATATTCGCGCAAGTGAAGCCAACCAGGGCCGTCACGCGGAGTGGACGAAGCCTGATCTCGGGTCGACTTCCATCTGCGTGGAAGTGGATGACGAAACAAACGGCGAAAAATATCGTTTGCCTGTCGAGGACGGCAGCTGCCCTAAGATGGAAACCGTGCACGACTGGTCCAAGCCGGAAGACTGGCAACAATCCCGCTGCTACAGCGTGGATATCGAAACGGGGGGGCTTCGCTACCGTCGCCTCGAAAAAGATTCCGTTTGCACCAAGCCTGAGGTTTCGCTGGTTTGGCTCAAGGGCGACAACGATGCCCGGGAAAGCTGCTATGAAGTGGACGCTGAAACCCGAGGCAAGCTCTATCGCCACACAGCCGACGCGAAACGCTGCCCGCGTGTCGTAAATCCTTACGTCGCCTTTGGCAAGTACGAGCCGCTGCTGAAACCGCGCGTTCCGTCCGTGGATAAGGTCACCGATCGCGGACGCATGCCGGCCTCCCTCGCAGAGCCTGTGGACGCGGAAGAGATGCTCGACCCACAAGAATTCTGGGAAGATCCCGAAGACATGATCCGCCATGTGCCGGATGATTCTCGCAAGGGCCAATACTAGCGGGCGAGGTAGCCCGCTCTCGCAAACAGCAGCCAGCCCACCAGAAAGCAGACCCCACCGAGCGGAGTAATCATGCCGAGCATTTTCACTCCGCTCAGGCTCAGCGCGTAGAGCGAGCCCGAGAAAAGCAGGATGCCCGCGCCGAAGAGCGCGTGCGCCGCGTTTTGCTGGCCGCTTTGCTTCTCGAAAATCCCGAGCAGCACGAGCGCGAGGCCGTGCGCGAGCTGGTATTGCGCGGCGGTCTGCCAAATCCCGAGGCTGTAGGCGTCGAGCATATTCTTCAGCCCATGCGCGCCGAAGGCGCCGGCCGCTACGGCGAGAAATGCTTGGAGCGCGCCGTGAACGATTGTCATTTCTGCGGCTTTCTTTTGAACGCGTGCATGTAAAAGCCATCGCTCGGGCCGGGGCCAAAAAAACCACCGCCGATGCTTTCAAATTCCTCATGCCGCGCGAGGAACTTCTCCACCTGCCCGCTCGTTTCCGCCTTGCGGAACGTGCACACGCCATAGGTCAGGATCCCGCCCGGTTTCACCAGTGGGCTGTACGCATCAAGAAGCCGCGCCTGCAGCACCGCGAGGCGGGAAAGCGAATCATTATCCTGCCGCCACTTCATGTCGGGATTTCGGCGCATCACGCCCCAGCCTGTGCAGGGCGCATCGATGAGCACTCGATCGGCGCTGCCGGCGAACTTCTTCACGACCTGCTCTTCGGAGCCTTCGGTAACGGCCACGCCCTTGATATTGGTGAGGTCAGCGCGGCGAAAACGCTGGCGCAGGCTCTCGAGTTTTTTTACGCTCACGTCGTAGGCGAACACCTGCCCGCGGCCGAGCATGGCATCCGCTAAGGCAAGAGTTTTGCCGCCGGCGCCGGCGCAGGTGTCGACCACCGTCCAGGTGCCCGGGGCTTTTGGAACTTCTTTGTCCTTCGGCCACTCACGGCAATGGCCGGGAACCTTGCGGAGCATCGGCAGGAACTCTTCGGGCCAGAGCGCAAAAAGCGCCATCATCTGTGAGCCTTCGTCCTGGATCTCGTAGAAGCCTTTTTTGTGGTGCTCGTGGCTCAGGATCGGCGCGTAGTCGTCGAACACGAAGCCATACGGCGTTACCTTCGAGATCTTGCCGCGGATCTCGAGCTCCTTGGTGTCGTTGAGCGCGGAAAGGATCTTGTCGCGACCGCCTTTGATCCTGCTGGCACGCACGCTCATCGGCGCGGGTTTGCCGAGGATCTGGATCAGCTCTTCGGCGGTCTTCTTGCCGAAGTCGCGCTTCCATTCCTCGACCATCGCGGGCGGAAAATCTTCTTCCATCGGGAAGCCTTCATCGAAGAAGCGGGGGTCGCGCTCAAAGCTTTGCAGCAGGCGATTGGCCATCGCGCGCGCGGTCGGCCAGTTCGCGAGCTCTTCCTGGCTCAGCAGCCAGGGCTCTTTATCGGTGAGCTTGAACTTGAGGTAGTGGGCGAGGCTGCGCGGGCGCTGGAGCAGAAGGCGCGAGAGGGGAGCGAGGCTGCCCTTGATCGCGGGAGGAGCCTGGCTGAGCGCGGAGTCGAGGTGCACAGGGCTCGTGAAGATTTTAGTCCAGAGCTGATCGAACGCGGTGCGGAAGCTCATCGGCAGGCCGGGGCGGCCTTGTCTTCTGCCATCGGCGCGGCCATCTGATTGGCTGCCGCGGGGCGCATAACGGGATTTAGGCTTGGATTTACTTGGTTTCTTACTTCGGGTGGTCACCGCCCGTTTATATGCTCTTTTGCCTGGTAGCGGAAGCCCAATAGTCGCTCCGCCTCATAGAGATTATGCGCGCGGCAGAGTGCACGCAGGTTTTCGGGCTGATTTTCGCCTCCGAGGCTCTTCGGCACGATGTGGTCGATCTCGATCTGGTGGCGAGACTGGCAACGGTTTTGGGTGCTGTCGTCGAGGAACTCGCACTGGCCATTCGCTCGCTGGAGGATGAGGCGGCGGGTGTTTTCGGGGATGACGCAGTGGTTGACCGGCCCGGTCATCGGGTGCGTCATTTTTCTCAATGGATCGTGTCGGTCCAGGAAATCGTCCAAAACAATTACGATTAGTTCGGCCCAGCTAGCGTCGGGATGAGAATGCGATTCTAGCTCGCGCACCCGATCAAGAAAACCTCTACCTTCTCTATCCAGAATAATGCTCAGACGAGAGTCCTCAGCGTTTGTCGCTCGCATGGATTCTTTGGGAACGCGAGAATTGGGGAATGCCTCTAAAATTTTTCTCTGGGCTGCTTCGGTCGAGGTGTTTTCCAGTTTATTGATGATTTCAAGCTTCAGCTCTCTCGAAACTACCTTACCTTGAGATCTTTCCACCCGGGCTACCGCACTTTGGAGGCAAGCGAGGTGAGTTAAATTGATTGAACCGCCGGTTACTTTTTCAGATACCTCAGGCAAACATTTCAGGATGCGCGAGGCCTGAATTCTACGGTAGGCACCTGCCTGTGAATAGCCGTACCTGCGAACCAACCAGTCGAAAGAGCTGGAATGCCCTCGGGCTAAATATAGTTTTCTGTCCTCAGCCGCGCTAATCAGCCCTAGGATCTCCACGTTAGAAGTCCTTTCCGATTTAATCAGCGTGCCTAGTTTTCTTTCCAATTCCTCATCTGTCATCCCCCCAAACGAGCAACAACGAAACCAAGAACCCGCGCCCCAATCCCCGAAACCCCAAACGAAAAAAGCTCCCGAAGGAGCTTTTCCGATCACGGGCCGTGCGAAAACTCTACGCCTCTTCCGACTCCGATGAAGACGAAGCCGCGGCTGACCCTCTCGCCGCCTCGATCTCCATTTTCATTTGTTTCTTGTGCGCAAGCCACGCTTTCAAAACCAGCACTCCCACGATCACCACGATGGTGCCCACCACACCGAACTGCAGGCGTTTCACTACGCGGATCACGCGGTCTACGTGATTGCCGAAAAAGAAAGTAGCGTAAACGATTGCCGGAACCGAGAGCAGCGCGGCGAGTCCGTCGTAAGAGAAGAAAACGCGGAAGGGCAGGTGCAATGTTCCCGAGGTGAAAAAAACCGGCGTGCGAAGCCCCGGCATAAAACGCGCCGCGAAGATCACCTTAGAGCCTTGCTCATGCAGTTTCTTGCGAATCATGCGCATGCGCGCGGGCGGCAGGATTCGTTTCACCCAGGATTTGCGCCGCAGCTGCCTCCCATAGAAATTGCCAATCATGTAAACGGTGGAGTCGCCGATCATTACGCCCGCGAAGCAAACCGCGATCATCACGTACACGTCGGCGCGCTGGTAGTAGGCCATCATTCCCGCGGCGAACAGCACGATGTCCTCGGGCACGGGGAGGCCAAAGCCGCAGAGGAGCAGAATAAAGAATACGATCAGGTAGGGCACTATGCCCGACTGGCTCATCATGGCGTTTAATATTGTTTCCACGCAGGTAGCAGGATACAGGCAACCGCAACTTGACGTAGCGTGTAAATCGCAGAATAGTGCGCACTTGTTGACACGGAGGGAGTTGGTGAAGAAGCATCTAGTATTAAAGAGGTAGCCATGCTTTCAATCATTCTCAGTCTAGTGTTCTCGCTCACATCCTTCTCTGCCGACGAGCTCAAAGAAGTTCGTATCGGCTGGCAGATCCCCTGGGCCACGCAAGGCCAGCTCGTGCAGATCCTGAAGAAAACCGACATCCTGAAAAAGAACGGCCTGAAAGCCGAGTTTATCGGGAGAACGTATGGCCCTCAGCTCAATGAGCTTGCGATGGGCAGCGGAGTCGACGTAGTGCTCACCGGCGACCTCCCTGGCCTCACCCTGATCTCGAAAGGAAAAGGCTGGCGCGGTATCGGCCGCCTTATGTACAACCGCACGACGACCTACGTGCCAAAAGACTCGCCCATCTCCAGCCTGAAAGAGCTCAAAGGCAAAACGATCGCGCTACCCATGGGTGCTGCCGCCGAGCGCGTTACGAAGGAAGCGCTCAAAGAAGCCGGCCTCGATCCTGAAAAAGACGTGAAGATCACCAACCTCGATATCCGCGAGCAGGGGCCGTTGATTCTCAAGTCGGAAGGCAAGCCTGCCTTCGAGCAGTTCGATGCGCTCGCTGGCTTTGATCCGCTGCCCGCGATCTTTGAATCGCAGGGAAAGATCAAGGTTCTGCACACCGGTAAAGTGGTGTCGATGGTGATCATGAACGATGCCTTTCTTAAGGCGAACCCAAAAGTGGGTAAACAAATAATGCAGAGCTTGTTCGACGCCTACGACTACTACCGCGAGCATAAAAAAGAAGCGAACGAGCTCTTCCTTGCGGAAGCTGAGCTGAACGGCGCAACGCAGGAAGCCTGCGAGCTGGCGGCGAGTCTTGAACCGAACCTCAAGGCAAAGTCGAAAAAGAAGATGAGCGTGACTTTCTCCAAGGATGATTTGAACCACCTCAAAAACGCGGCGGCTTTCCTCGAGGCCAAGACTGGCAATAAGGTGAATGTGGACGAGTCGATCGGAAATGAGTACGCTGATAATCTGAAATGACCCTTGCACAAGCCGTCCTGGGACTGCAGAACTGTGTCCCGAGCCTCATTAGGATCACCCTCGGAGTAGGGGCGGCCTTCGTGCTGGGCGTGGCCCTCGGGTATGCCAGGTATTGCCTACCCGAGGCTATGCGGCGCAATTTTCTCGTCAATTTCCTGATTGAAGCCCCGCGCTACCCTCCGCCGATCGCCTGGATCCCCTTCGTGATTCTCTGGGTGGGTATCGGTGAGCTCTCCGCAGTGTTGATCGTGGTGATTGGCGCGTTCTTTCCGATCTTCACCAGCACCTATGTGGGTATGTGGTCAGTACCTCGCCCGATTTTGTGGGCCGCGAACTCCTTCGAGCTCTCGCGTTGGAGTTTCTTTAGAGGCGTGCTTTTTCCCGCAGCGCTTCCGCAGATTCTCTCGGGGCTGCGGATCGGCCTTGGCATGGGTTGGATGTCGGTGATCGCGGCGGAAATGATCGGCGCAGATTCCGGCCTTGGCTACTCCATTCAGCTCTACCGCGTAAACATGCAATACGGCGCGATGGCTTACGACATGGCGCTCATCGCACTCGTGGGATACTTGCTTACTCTTCTCATGGCTCTGCTGGAAAAGCGTGCGCTCCATTGGATGGACGTAAAAGGCGGAGGCCAAGATGCTTCGGCTTGAAAACGTGGCTTTCTCTTACGATAAAAAACAACTCTTCCGTGACGTGAGTTTCACGGTTGGCGCGGGAGAGGTGGTGGCGATCTGCGGAGTCTCCGGGAAAGGTAAGACCACTCTCGGAAGGATCATAGCCGGTCACTTGAATCCTGGCGCTGGGCGGGTTGTTCTGGGGGGGCAGGAAATCACGGGCCACCCAAGCCGCTCCGTTTTTCTGGTCAGCCAGGAAAGCGACCTTTTTCCCTGGCAGACGGTGAGGCGGCATCTCAACTTCGTGGAGAGGCTGCGGGGAAAAGGGCAGGGCGAGAGAGTGAGCGTCGGCGAAGCGTTGCGTCTGGTGCGCCTCGAAGAGGATGGGGGCAAAGTTCCGCGCGATCTTTCCGGGGGCATGCAGAAGCGTCTTGCCCTCGCGCGCGCGCTGGTGCTGGATCCCGCGGTACTCGTGCTCGACGAGACCTTTTCGCCCCTGGATTCCGCTCTACGAAAAGCAATGCGTGAGGAGCTCAAGCCGTTCTGGGAAAAGCGCGGTACGGCCGTAATTTTGATCAGCCACGACCAGCAAATGCTCGCGGACTGGGGCTGCCGCTTGCTCGAACTCTAGAACACCAGAATCTATGTTTCCGCTGGTTTTGCCTTTGGATTGCTCCTGGCTAAAGCTATATTCAGCATTAGCTATCGGGCCGAGGTTGTACGAACCGTGAAATTCCTAATCTTCGCCATATTTTGTTCCGGGATCTTCGGCCTTTTGTATCTGGCGAAGCTTTCCGTTGGCAAAAAACCTGAACACCTTTACGACCTGGTAGAGCAGTCCGCCTACCGGCTTATCGAAAATCCCCTTACTACTTTGTACGAGTCGAGGGCGAAATCAATTCTCGGCTACTGTGAGACTGGTACTTCGCCCGGTGAGGCGCGGAGAGTAGGCGCCGAAACGGGAGCCGTCGCGTTTACGGCTCGTGACGTATTGGTTTTGGCCGATCGTCGCGTGCCCTTCACGATTCCCTTTCGTCTCAATGATTTCTCCGTTCTCTGCCTCTACCCCTCTTCCCCCAAAGTTTTCATGATCGCGGGCGACGCGGTGATTACACTGCGAAGGGAATTCGATTCGCCGCCGATCGTGCAAGTGAGCTCCGGGGAAACGCAGCTTACAAGTGAAAAGGCGAATTTGATTCTGCGCACGGCTGGAATGGACATCACGCTCGTCTCAGAAGGCCCGGCGCGCCTCGGAATTTCCAATAAAGAGGGACGGCTCTCCTTGATGGTATTGGTGGGCAAGCTGTCAATGTCCTACCGAATTATTCCGGATTCGAAGAAAAGCGAGGAGCTCCATATTTTTTCGACGAAAGATGGCACCATCACTATGGAAGGCAAGCCATTGCCGATGCAGAACAATATGGCGATTCTGTTGCCTTCCGGCTTCCAGGAGCTTCCGCCTCAGGCTGAGCCTTCGCTGCCGCCTCCCGTCGTTGCTCCTCCTCCGATGGTACCGCAACAAACGGCGCCCGTTCCCTCTCCACAAAAGTAAGCTAGAAAACCATTCCTTCTACAATTTCAGGTGGATTGGCCGAGCGGTAGTTTTCCAGAGTAGCCGTGCCGCCCGGGTTCTTCCATTCGTTAAGATACAGCACGGCGCCCTTGCTGCCGCAGGTGGGGCTCTGGAATCCTTTGGGAACAAGTTTATACCAGCCGCGCTCGGGAGCGGAGAGCCCGAGTTCCCAGGGGTGGGGAAAAATTTTAGCGGCGCATTCCACATCGCTTTCGCCCGCTTTGCAAACCGAGGCGAAATAGACGTATTGGGAATCGTAAAAGCCATCAGGAATCTTGAGGTTGAATGGAGCTCCGTCGGTGCCGTTCAGTGTGAGACTTTGGAAGGCGACGCCGAAGGAGGGCAGCAGCTCGGCCTCCTGTTTGGTGGGCGTTCTCGCGTCTTTTCCCACAAAGGGCGGAAGGAACTTCTTCATCGCCTGGGGTACGGCCAATAAAGAAACTTTCACGCCCTTGCCCTTGCTGGCAAGAAAGGCATCGGTGGGAACCAATTTTCCCTGCACCGAATGGTCAGCTTTGAGGCATTCCATCGCATTTGTTTTTTCTATGAATCGATTCAAAATAATGGGAGGGGGCGAGAAGGCCACGTTGCCTTTCGCCAGGCCGCCCGGTGCCTTTACCGGCATCCGCATATGGCCTTGTATGCGGGGAATGGTTCCCATCCCGCAATTTTCCTCCCCCACGAGATCGACACAAAGAGTCACGGTTACTATGAAGTTTCCAAAGTCTTCTGTTTTCAGATTTTCTTCCACAGATCTATTGTCCCACTCAGCCACGTAGCGCATGGGGAACTTGGGATTCTCGTATTTGCCGCGGCCTACAGAGTCTCCGCCTTGCCCGCGCACCCAAGGGTTAGCCTGAATACGGATATGCCAGTTCTTCGCCTTTGCGAGGCGGGCGGCCACGTGAGGCGCCACATCGATGATTCCCGAGAACTCGACTTTTGGCAGGCCGCTTCGGTCCGGAGACTTCAGACTCGGATCCTTGCCCACGCCTTTGCCGACAGGAGCTTCTAACGCTACGGGCTTCAATTCCCGGCGCGAATCGGTTTTGGACAAAAACCAAAATGCGATTCCAGCCAGGATGAGCAGCGCGGTGAGAAAACCAAAAAGGAAGGTGAAGAATTTTCCCATAGCCTATTCTCTGCCTTCGTCTCTTTACGGTCAAGGTTAAGGGGCGCAGGGTGCTCGGCTATCCAGCGCGCGGGTAACGGATTTCGAAAACAACAGACTCCCTGCAGCATTGAAGTGTCGCTGATTGTCGAGCTCGTAGTACAGGCTGCGCCAGTTTTTTTCCGCCGTGAAGTCTTCCGGCCAAAAGCAGTCCAATTTCCGTTTTCGGCAGGCCTCTTGAAAGAGCGCATGATTGCGCGTGAGCAAGCCCGTCGCGAACTCTTCATAGGCAGGAACGTAGATCACGACGTTGCAAGATGTCGGCGTTTCACGCCGAATTGCGTCAAGAATATCCAACGCCCGTTCGAGCTTGGGAGGGGCAAGTTCAGCCGTATCCAGCGCGTCTTCGGGCAAGGGAGGTGTTTTGATCCGGAGGAGCTTACCCAGCCAAGGTAAATTCACAGTAAGAAGTGCCGGTAGCTTTTGCGGATAGGCGGGGGGCGGGGGCGGCGGAAGGGGACTATTCAGCACTCGAGAAAGATCGGGGCTGAGTACGGGTTTTGAGTAGAGGCCGTAGAGGCTGGGAACATCCACGTAGGGAACGTCGTTGTAGGGATAGAAGAAAACCAGCACTCGTTTGGGCTTCAGGCCCTTCAGATTGCGGCGAGCGCTGAGCAAGTATTGCTCGGGGGAATAGCCCGCTACACCAAGGTTCCACACGGAGCTTTCGGAAAAATGAAGCGCCAACTGATGGGCAAAGGACTGTTCGTAGGGAACGTAGAAACCCTCGGTGAAGCTGTCCCCGATCAATGCGGTGAGCGGAGTTCCGGTTCGGGGCTGCCCTTCTTCCCTATCGGGGATCGCCTGGCCATTTTTTCCGTAGCGCACGAAATGAGCGTAGGCCCAGGTGGCCCGGTATACCCTCTGCCCAGGCCGAATGACCCACCCCAGCTCAGAATCGAACTGGTAGTTTCCCAGGCTGGCCGAAACGCTGGAATAGCCGAGGGCGCGGAGGGAAAGTTCTGCCACCGCGATCAGCAGCAGCCAGAGCAGCATCTGCTTTACGAATTTTAGGCGAAAGTTTTTCAATTCCGGCGTGTCTTTTCGGGCCAATGGTAATGCGCTTTTCGGCTTTTTGGTATGCTATTCTGCGGGCAAATGAGGGGCCTTCTACTATTTCTTATCGCTCTTGGTCAGCTGCTCGTGCTTACGCCGGCGAAGGCCGAAACTCGCTGCGAGAAATGCAGCGTGGTGATTGTTGCGATCGACGCGTGGGGGATGAGCCCTGATCCCGAGTCAAAAGAATTTGCCGAAACGGCGCCGCGGCTCACAGCTTTCCTCAAGCAAAGCGTATTTTTTCGCCAGGCGATTTCCGCCTCGAGCTGGACCTTCCCGTCCTTCTTTTCTCTGCTGAGCGGAAGTTATCCCAGCTTCCACGGAATGACGAACCACTTCGAGTCGTATACGCCCGAGAAAAAAGTGACGCGCACTCTCCGAAAAACTTCACCTCATCTTCTCCTGGCATCGGATTTTTTTCGTTCCCAAGGTTACCGCACGGGCGCTTTCACGGGCGGCGCGGCTCTGAGCCAAAAATACGGCTACGCGCAGGGCTTCGGCAAATTCTACCAGACCCGTGATTTCGGCGGCCTCGAGAAGTCGGGCGCCGAAGCCTTGCGCTGGATCCGCGCGCAACGCCGGCAGCCTTTTTTCGCCTTTGTGCATACTTATGATCTCCACGGCCAGGGGCCTACGAACCCAGCCGGAAAGCCCGGAGTGGCCGCTTATGTTTCCCAGCGCGAAGGCACGCTCTCGAGAAAAGGGAAGGCTTTGAATGCGGCTTCCGCCGCGGAATGGGCGGCCTGGCACAGGGTAAAGCTGGCTGAGACCGACGCGAAGTTCGGCGCCTTCCTGAATGAGCTCGACAAAATCGCGGCACCGGAAAAAGTCGTGGTAGCGCTGGTTTCCGATCATGGCTCGGAGCTGCTCGAGCACGGCGGGATCGGCCACGGGCATTCTCTATACGAAGAGCTGATCCGCGTTCCGCTCGCGATCCGGGCTCCCGGAATCGCGGCGGGGAAGGTGAGTGAGCAGGTTTCCACGGTCGACATTTTCCCAACCCTAGCTGGTCTTTCCGGAGCCGGAGATCCAAAAGATGCTCCTGGTTTCGCGGCCCAATTGCAGGGAGAAAGCCAGGCCGCCGCGATGCGCCTGCTGAAGGCCGTGCCCCGCGACGTGTTTTCCGAAACCGAATATCGCGATTCTGCTTTCAAGACCGCCGTGCGCACCTCAGACGGCTGGAAGTATATCTTTGATCTTCTCGAGAACAAGGAGGAGCTGTACCTTCTCGCGGCGGATCCAGGGGAGAAAAATGATTTGTCCACTGACCCTAAACACGACGCCATCCTGGTATCGCTTCGCGAAAAAGTGGCGCTGTTCCGGAAAAAATATTCTACGCTTCGCTTCAGCAAAAAGAAGGCGGAGCCTTGAAACGGGCGGCGTGGGCGCTTCTTCCGCTGGCGATCGTTTTACTTCTGGCGGCGCAGCTCCTGCGCACCCGCCCAGTCGCCGATTCCTCCCCGCTCACACAAGCCGGATGCCCGCGCTGTAACCTCGTGCTTCTCAGCCTCGATAGCCTGCGCGCCGATCGCTTGGCGGCTTACGGGGGCAAACGAGGGGTAACCCCGAATCTGGATCGCTGGGCAAAAGGCGCGATTGTTTTTCGCAACTACAGCTCTGCCTCCACGCTGACGCCGATCTCCCAGGCCACTGTGCACACGGGCTTGTTTCCCGAGCGCAATGGGGTTGTGGATTACCGGAGCAAGATTTCTCCCTCGGTTCCAACCTTGTCCGAGCTTCTCCGGGCGGAGGGCTACGCGACCGCCGCCATCAGCACCAGCCCTGATTTTGACGTTTACCCCGGCTTCCGCGAAAGCTTTGGCCGAGGTCTCGACAAGTTTGAGCTGCTGGGAAAATTCGACTATCCCTTTTTCAAAGCGCTCGACTGGCTGAAGGCGCGCGAGCGAGAAAAGAGGCCCTTCTTTCTCTGGCTCGCCCTCAGCTCGGCGCATTGGCCCTATGGCACAAACGTAAAGAACAAGTTTGCCGATCCTGGCTACCGGGGCCCGTTCAAGGACGTTCACCGTTTTCCCTTCGCGCCGTCGCAGAATCTGCTTTTTCAGCTACTCTTCGATGGCGTGCTCTATCCGCGCACCCCGAGCACGAACTTCTGGTTCTGGAACTTCGTGAAGGCTAAAGTGCACTGGCCTTTTGCCGGGCAGACCAAGCCACTCGTGCTGGCACCCGCCGACCTCGAGCAGATCCGAAACTTGTATGACAATAACGTGGCCGATCTCGATGAGAAGATCACGATTCTTTGGGACGCGCTCGCCGCCCCCGCTTTCGCCAAGAACACAGTGGTTGTGCTCCTCTCCGAGCACGGGGAAGACCTTCACGACCATGGCAGCTTTCACCACCACGATCTCTGGCAGACTATTTTGTCGGTGCCGCTGCTGTTGCGCACGCCGGCAGAGCCCACAGGGCGCGTTGTGGATACCGCTGCTTCTGGGGTGGATGTGCTGCCGACGTTGCTCGCCCATCTCGGGCTCAAACCTGCCGCCGCCACGGACGGACGCGATCTGCTCGCCGCGGGCGCCGCAACTACGCACCCCGTGTTTTCCGTTCGCACGCCGCTCTGGGAAACCGTGCTTAACGTGAAGGGCCACAGCGAGCCCTTTGACCGCTTTCGCGAATTCAACGGGCGCGCCCGTTTCAAGGATTACGCCGTTCGCATGGAGAACTGGAAGTTGATCCACCGCCGCTCGATTCCGGCGGTGGAGCTTTTTTCGTTGCGAAAATACGTAACTGGAAAGGCAGCAGTGCTGAGTGAGTTTGAGCTATATGATCTGGAAAAAGATCCGGGGGAGACGATCAATCTGCACGCAAGCCATCCCGTGCCACTCAGCCGCTTGAAGCCACTCCTCCTCGAATTTGAGCGGCGGATGACTGCGCAGGCCGCGACGGACGGAAGCAAAGGCGCGTTTCAGGAGTATTTTTGAACATGGACCTGCGCCATTTTACACGGCAGACTGAAGTCATGCGCAGAATTTTGCTGCTCCTAGCCGGCGTTTACCTCGCTCATCCTTTGCACGCGCTCGCGGGAGCGACCCTCAACGGCGAAACGCTCAAGTACGGCTTCACCCTGGGAAAATCCGGCGAGCTTCCGCTTTCTCTTTCCCAGGAAAAGAAAGGGGAAAAAATGCGCTTCGTTTCCCTCCGCGGGGAAAGCGGGAAGCGCATCATCGAACTGGAGCTCTCCGGGCCGCTCGAGGCTGATGAGAGCCGGGCAATGGCGCGGAAGAAGCTTGAGATCATCGCCAGGCAGTACGAGGCCCAGCGCACGCCCTATCCCGGTGAGCTCACGAATGTGGCGGTCTGCAAAGCGAAGCATCGCCCGGAGATCCGCAGCAGAGTCGTGAACGGCCTGAATCTGGACTCGCTGGTTGGCTTCGCCTCTGGGCGAAATTCGTTCGGCGCTTGCGACAAAGACTCCATCCGCAAGCTCGGTTTGCTTTCCTATTTCTATCTGTCTGAATCCAAGACTCTCGTAGAGCTGCGGGCCTTTAGTCCCTATCCAGGCTCCACGAAGGCAAAGCTGTTTTCCATCGTTGACGAGATAGGAACCGGAAAGTGAAGTGGAAGTTCGGGGGGCTGCTCTTACTGATGCTCCTGATTGCGGCAGCAGCCTATTGGGCACGTGCCGTCGGGAAAAGAGAATCAAAGTCTACCCCTGGCAAGTTCAATGTTCTGATAGTGAGTGTCTGCTCTCTGCGCGCTGGTAATCTCGGGCTCTATGGCTACGGGCGTGACACCAGCCCACGACTCGACTCGTTCGCGAAGAACGCGTTTGTTTTCGATAACGCCTTTACCGATCGCAGCTGGAGCAATCTTCTCGGGTTCCTCACGGAACTTTCAGACGGCTACCTCGCAGAACACGGCTACGAAGGAATCGGCGAGCCTTTCAAGGACTACCAGCTGCGCAATATCGGAGTAGCCGAAGCCCGCCGGCCCGCGCCCTTTTTTTTCCAACTTCCCGCCATTCTCTATTCAAACCGCGACACGAATTTCATGTGGGACATCGAACGGCTTCGCGAGCGACTCAAGATCCGGCGAGAGAAGCGTTTCGTGCTGGAGGTGCACTCCAAGTTCGTGCACCTTCCTTACAGCCCGCCACTGGGTGAAGAAATCGACATCGGTACGGGGATTCGTGGGTCGGGCATCAAGGCCCTCGAGTTCCTCTCCGACGAACAGAAGAAAGACTTCGCGGCCCTCACCGGAAGCCCGGAAAAAAATTCCGGTAGAATCCCGGCGCTCCTGATGCTTTCGCAGAACGAGAAAGCCGTCGGCTTCCTTAAAACGCTGCCCAGAGTGCAACGAGCCATCAAAGACGGCTTGTTCCTGGTGAACGGAGGCATCACCTCTTGGATGGCCTGGATTGTCGATCCACTTTTTACGGCTGCCTGGCGCGCCAGCCGCACGTTCAAGGCCGATGTTTCTCTGATCGAAGCCGTTTACGATTCCCGAATCAAGTTTCACGACTGGGCAATCGCGCCTTTATTCGAGCTGTTCGGAGAAGAGGAACTCAGAAAAAATACAGTGGTGATCTTCACCGGAGATCATGGCGAGGCGTTTAACGAACACGGGTACGTTGGGCACGGTGACCAGGTTTACGACGAGGCTTTACGATTTCCGCTGGTAATCCGGTTTCCCGGAATGAAAGGATCGGTGCGGGTGAAGCGCCAGATTTATCAGGGTATCCTGGGCGACATCGTGAAGGGGATCATCGAAGGCCGGGTTCACGCTGGTAACCTGCTCGCGTTCATCGAGGCACTGCCGGAAAATGACACGATCGTAGCCCGGAACTGCCAAAACACCGAACTTGCCGTACGCTACCAGAATGAGTGGAAGCTAATCACCAATAAGCTCGATAACTCCCGCAGCCTTTTCCATCTCCCGAGTGATCCGCTGGAGAGCACGAACGTGATTTCTGCGAACCCCGGTATCGCCGCGAAGCTGGAGGAGAAGATGCTGGATCCGGCTTGGCAAACCCGCTATCCGAACAGGATGCTGCAGTCGTGCGAACCATAAACTGGCCCCCATGCCTTGGACCGGTTTAAAGTGGACCACCTGCGAACTAGCTTCTACTATGGGCTTAAATGCTCTTTTTCGTCTCTCTTTCTCTAGCCGTAGTCCTGGGAATATTCTTTCCCTACTCTGCGCTTTCGCTGATGCCCTATGGCTTCGTGTTTTTTTTCGTGCTCATGCTCGCCTCTGGCCTTTCCGCTCAAGGCAAACGGCTCGCCGGAATGGCGGAGCAGCTTCCTGTGCTCGCGTTCGGGCTGTTCCTCTGCTTCGTATTCCTTCCCTTGCTCCAGCTTACCCTGGCCCGCCTGATCATTTCGGATTCCTACTACCTAACCGGAATCTACTTCGGCGCGCTTGCACCGGTCGCGATCGTGGCGCCATTTTTTACGAAAGCGGTGGGAGGAGATGAAGAGCTGGCCCATCTCTTGATGGTCAGCTCTTCGATCCTGTTTCCCTTCGTCGCGGTGGCGATGCTGCTGCTGGTACCGATGCCCAATATCCAGCTCGACCTGCAGCCCTTGGCCAAGGGAATGCTGGTTCTGGTCGTGCTGCCCGTGATTCTTTCCGTCATTCTGGGTTTCCTGGTGCCCGGGCTTCGCGCTCGGTTGGAGCGGATCCTGCCCCTGCTGAATAGTGTTTGCTTAGCCGCCCTTGTGTTCATCCTGTTCGGCTCTGCAGCGGGTCGGCTCAATCTGAGCTATGCTTCGGGTTCCGACCTCGTCAAGCTGCTGTGCCTTGGCTTTTTCCAGGACTTCGGAGTGCTGCTTCTGGGCGCTTTCCTTGCGCCTCGGTTTTTCCCCCGGAAAACCGCGCTCGCGCTCGCTGTGTCTTTGTCGATGAAGAACACCGCGATCGCTGCCACGTTGCTTTTGTTCTATTCGCCGGCCGCCGCTATTCCCGCCACTTTGATTTTCATCCCGCACGCGATTCTGTTCGGTACAATCCCGCGAATGTCGCGTTACTTAGGCTGAAAGAGCTCGCTGATCGGCTTTCCTTCTACGAAGTCGGGAATCTTTTCTTTTAGCAGCGTCATGATCGTGGGGTACTGCTCAATATGTTGGATAGGGCGGGGTAAGGGAAAGTTCTCTCTCACGCCGGGCCCCATGATCATGAAGGGAGTCCACATGCCTTGCTCATTTTCCGATAGCACCGCTTGCTTGTAACCGCCTTTGAGGGAGGCTTTGATCACCTCCAGGTCTTCGGTCACTTCTTCGATCCAGTTGTAGCCGGCGCGGTTTGCCACGATGAGGTCGCCCACGCGCACGTTCGGCAGGCCCAGTTCCTTTGCGTTTTCCCAGGTCACCACTTGCTCCAGCGGCGCCACGCCATGGTCGTCTTTCAGCTCCTTTAGAGCGGCCAGCACTTCGGCGCGCAAGCGTTCGTAGGCTGGGCCCGAAGTGCGCTGAAAGGCGCGGTCGAGGCCGTTCGGATTCACGTAGACGTTGCTCATCTGAAGGTAGATTGCCTTTGACTCTTTCCAATCGATCTCGGGCTCGCCGGTTTTCGGATCCACGCGGAATTTCAGCCAGCCTTTTTTCGCGAAAAGATTATTCAGGCGAATTTCGCGATAGAGAGGCACCGCGCCGTGATCGGAGCTCAGCACAATGTAGGTATCTTCATCGGCGGCGCGCAGTGCCTCACCCAGGATCGCGTCGATCTTTCGGTACATGCCTTTTACCTCTTCCCAAAGCACCGCCCGCTCGGCTTCGCTTACTTCGTTATAGCGAGGGCTCTTGGGGTCGAGGAAGGCCAGCCACCAGCGGCTCGTATGCATCTGGTTAGGGGTATAGATATTGTGGATCACCACGTCACTGTCGGAAGTTTTCAGCAGGTGCGTGAGCATCCGTTTATGCCAGTCGAGCGACATGTCGGCCTCTTCGAGGAAGGCCTTCTTATCCTCGGGGTAGTAGATGAGCTGAGGAGGGTAGTTGTCTACGAAGTCGGTCATTGGTCCGACCTTCTCCTGGATTTCGGAGTTGAGCTCGGTGGGCTGCACCAAATATTCGTTTAGATTGTTGTAAAAAAAACGTATGCGGAAGAAGTCTTTTTTCCCGAGCTTGATCACGCGAACATTAAGGTCAGTGTGAATGGGGATCGACGACAATTCGCGCTCCCACTCCATGTTTTTCGGGGTGTGGATATTGTAGTCGTTCTTCATTTCCCACTTCAGGTCGATTTTCAGCCAGGCGCTGCGGTCGCCTTCAGCGAGATCGGTGAGCACGGTCGCCTTGTCATCCGAAAGCAGAACACGGTCGTAGGTTTCTCTACCGTCGTCGATCGTGTCGTAGATATAGGCGAATATCGTCTTTCCCCAGCTGGTGAGGTTAACTTCACGAGCGGGGCTATAGCTCCGCGGCAGGGGGAGCTTCCAGCCGGTCGGCGTTCCCACTTCCGCGAATTTGGTCAACTCCGCGCCCATGCCAAAAGAGCGGTGGTCGAGCCCCTGCATGAACATGAAGTCCTTGTCGTTCGACTGAAAAATAAGCGCGGGAAAATCCACGCCCCAGCCGCCCCAGCGCCCCCGGATCGTGTTGCCTTCTTTCAGCTCTGGGGGCGTTGAGCCCGGCACCGACAAGAGCGATACCATCATCCCTCGTTCCTCGAGAGTGAACCAGATCGGTGGCACGAGCTTGGCTATCGAGCTGAAGCCGTTCTTTGCCACCATCTTCAGCGGATAACCTTCGACACGCATCGCTCCGTCGGATACTCCGTGCACGCGTGGCGTAGCCCCGGTCACGAGGGTGGCCGTATTCGTGGGAGTGTGGCCGGGGAAAACCGGAATCGAGTAACCGTAGGAGCCCTTCTCCATCATGGTGCGGATGTTGGGCAGCTCGCCGTTTCTGGCCCACTCATAGAGCTTCATCGTAACAGGCTCCGCGCGAAAACCGTCGGGGATGAACCAGAAGAGCTTGAGCTTGTGCCGGCCCGCCGCTGCGCCAACCGCCACGCCGGAACGCTGGGCGGGAAGGCGGTTCCAAAACAGCATGG
>Ga0247843_1000448_pt1 | contig 97301 bp, 92 predicted proteins | sample LaCruzMarch2017__FD_192420 | JGI IMG/M metagenome (GOLD analysis project Ga0247843, IMG submission 192420) | Freshwater microbial communities from meromictic Lake La Cruz, Castile-La Mancha, Spain - LaCruzMarch2017_8m | ecosystem: Environmental > Aquatic > Freshwater > Lake | place: Spain...
ATGGCGTCTATAGCGGTGGGGATCACCTCTTCCCATTCCGAACAGAGAAGTTAAGCCCACCTGCGCAGATGGTACTTGGTCTAAAACCTGGGAGAGTATGTCGATGCCAATTTTACAATAAAACCCCTTCTATTTAGTTAGAAGGGGTTTTTTGTTTTTATGAATGTTTATGAAAATTATTTCAAATCAATTTCCAGAACTAGATAATTTGCATTTTATGTTTTATCTTTGTTTAAACCTACTATTATGACCACAACTACACTCCGAAAAAAAGTACATCAATATATTGATGATATTGATAATGATTTATTGGAAGCTGTTTATAATATTTTGAAGATATATAAGCATGATGAGGGAGAGCAAAGCCTCTTAACCAAAGGGCAAAAGAGTAGTTTAGATAAAACATTAAGTGAGCATAAAGCAGGAAAATTAAAGTATTATACAATTGAACAAGCAAGAACTATTATTAACAGTAAATAGTTTTCATGCAACAATTGATATTTACAAACCGAGCTATAAACGATATTGCTAAAGCTAAAAAGTGGTATAATACACAACAACCAAATTTAGGTGTAAAGTTTACTGATTATATATTTAAATGCGCAGAGGAGATTCATAATAACCCTCTCTTTTATCTCAATAAATACAAAGTCACCAGAGAATATGTCGTAAAAAAATATCCCTATATAATTATATATTCTATTGAAGAAGATTATCTTTTTATACTGAGAGTTTTTCCTAGTAAAACAAACCCGAAAGGAAAGCATAGCGAATCTAAACGTTAATTTGGAAAAGTACATCATGTTTACAAAATAGCTTGTTGAAAACCTAAAACCTGGAAGAGTATGTCGATGCCAATTTTACAAACAGACCCCTTCTATTAAGTTAGGAGGGGTTTTTTGTTTTAAGAAGTTTTTTATTTAACCGCAAAGACACAGAGGTTTTGCGCTGAGAATGCAGAAAGGAATTTGAGGTTAAAATCATATAAACATTAAATAACTCACTTTTTAGTGTTTGCTAATCAAATACATATCTTTTTAGTGTCTAAACATGTAGTAGATACTAAAAAATAGTTTTTTTAGTGTCTACTTCAAAAAAAGACTTAACTTTGATGTCGAAAATCACAGTAAACACTAAATAAATCAAAATCTAATGTCTGATATGTTATATTCTTTTAATAAAGATCGCTTAAAGCCATGGAATGAATTACCTCTTTTGCCAATTCATGAAGAACTTTATAAAAGTGTTGAAGTATATGAGCAATTAGGTAAGGCAAAAGCAGCTTTAGGTAAGTTGTTAGGAAGAAGTATTGCTATTCCTAACCAGGGCGTGCTTATAAATAGCATTAGCTTACAAGAAGCTAAAGCATCAAGTGCCATTGAAAATATTTTCACAACAGATGATGAACTCTATAAAGCATATAGTGAGGAAAGTACACAGGCAGTGAATCAAAACACAGCATCAAAAGAAATATTAAAAGCAAGAGAAGCACTTTGGAGTGGGTATAATTACCTAAAGCAAAATACAGAATTTAATAGAGACTATTTTATTAAAGTATTTCAAGAAATAAAAGACAGTAAAGATGAATTGCGTTTGCCTTTTGTTGAAACTGTTATCCGCCAGGGTGGAAGCGGCGCAAATGCAGGACAAGTAACTTACACTCCACCACGTGGCGAAGGGATTATAGAAACTAAAATAGACAACTTAATTGATTTTGTAAATAATGATGAGCAATACAACATTGATTCATTGTTAAAAATGGCCATAGCGCATTTTCAGTTTGAAGCCATACATCCTTTTAGAGACGGGAATGGCCGCACTGGCAGAATTTTTAATATTCATTTTCTTACTCAAAAAAAATTACTGGATCAGCCAATTTTATTTTTGAGTCGTTATATTATGGATCATAAAGAAGATTATTATTCGGGATTGATGGGAGTATCTCAAAGAGGCGATTGGAAAACATGGTTGCTTTATATGTTAAGAGCGGTTGAAAGCACTTCTAATATGACATACCAAAAAATAAATGATATCATTAGCGCTAAGGAAAGCATGTTACATTATATAAAAATAAAAGAAACAAAAATGCGTCAACCAGAAAAATTAGTTGATATGCTTTTTACACAACCTTATATTAAAGTAAAACATTTAACCGATGCAAAATTATATTCGGAAGTAACGGCAAGGGATTATCTTAATAAATTAGCAGAAATAAGAGTACTAGAGAAAAAAAACATAGAAGGCCGACATTACTACCTAAACCAAGAGTTGTATAGAATATTATCGGAATAATGTTGCCTGTTTTAGTACGCTCAACATTAACAAAATATGAAATGTGCTAAAAAGCACTTTAATGGGATTGCTTTATATAATTTAATTGTTATTTTTATATAATAATACATCCATCTTAATTTGCCTATGAAGCATATTTTATTTTTATTAAGTTTTATTTTTATTTGTTTGAGTAGTATTGCTCAGACTCAACTATGGAGCACAACAAGCTCTGGAGGATTGTACTCAAATGGTGGAACAATCTTTAAAATGGATAGTTCTGGAAACAATCATTCTATTGAAAAGGATTTTGTAGTTAATGATTGTAAAAATCCAACTTATACCGAGTTACTTGAAATGAACGATGGAAGTTTTTATGGAATGAGCAAATTTGGCGGCGTTTGGAATTCTGGAGTAATATTTCAATACAATCCAATTACAAACATTTATACTAAGAAAATAAATTTTGATTTAACAAAAGGTACATACCCAGAAGCGTCACTTATTCAGGCAATAGATGGTAAATTGTATGGTATGACTAGTCAAGGGGGTACAAATAATGAAGGTGTATTGTTTCAATACGACCCAATCACTAATGTTTATGCAAAAAAACTTGATTTTAGTAACAGTTTAATGGGTCGTTTCCCCCTAGGGTCATTAATTCAAGCTAGTGATGGTAATTTATATGGTTTAACAAGTGCTGGAGGTAATAATGGGGCTGGTGTTTTGTTTCAGTATAATCCTGTTGCTGATGTATACACAAAAAAAATAGATTTTAATTTCACAAACGGACAATCTCCAAGTGGAACATTATTACAAGCTAATGATGGAATGCTATACGGACTAACTAAAGTTGGTGGCACTAATAATTATGGAGTATTATTTCAATATAATATAAATACAAATTCTTTGATTGTAAAAGTGAATTTTACAGGTGGAGTAAATGGTAATAACCCATTTGGAAGTTTAATACAAGCAAGTGATAATATGCTTTATGGATTTACTGAATTTGGTGGAACGGATGGAACAGGAGTGCTTTTTCAATATAATTTATCATCAAATACATTTACAAAAAAAAGTGATTTCTCTGTTATAAATGGAAGAAGCCCTAAAGGACAATTAATACAAGCTAATGATGGTAATTTATATGGACTCGCACCGCAAAGTGGAACGAATAATAATGGAGTATTATTTCAATATAATTTAATAAGCGAGGTCCTTGTGCCAAAAATTAATTTTAGTAATCAAATAAATGGCTCTTTTCCTCAAGGCTCTTTGATGCAAGCATCTGATGGTAAATTGTACGGTATGACTAATTCATCAAATATTAATTCAATTGGTAATGATGGTACTATATTTCAATACAATGTTACTAGTAATTCATTAGTTAATAAATTAGTGTTTGGTTTAGCAACAAATGGAGCAATGCCTATTACTAATCTATTGAAATTAAATGATGGGAAGCTCTTAGGAGTTACGCAGGTGAGGGGTATAAATAATGAAGGCGTTTTATATGAATATAACCCAAGTATAAAATCCTATACTAAGAAAATTGATTTTTCTAGTGTTGTAACAGGAAAATTTCCTTCAGGAGCTTTAATACAAGCAAGTAACGGAAAGATATACGGTGTTGCAACAGATGGGGGAATTTATGCAAATGGTGTTTTGTTTGAATATGATAAAATTGCAAATACATTAATAAAGAAGGTAGATTTTTCTTCACTCATTGGGAGAAGCCCTGAAGGTTCATTGGTTGAGGCTTCAGATGGCAATCTTTATGGAACTACTAGAAATGGGGGAGTAAACGATAAGGGTGTATTATTTCAATATGATCCAATAACTAATGCATATTTAAAGAAGTATGATTTTAGTGGAATTATAGATGGGGAATTACCAAATGGTGGATTAATACAAGCGAGTGATGGTAATCTATATGGTTTGACACAATCCGGTGGAGCGAATAATTTTGGGGTATTATTTCAATATAACCTTAGTAATAATACTTATACTAAGTTGATTGATTTTTCGGGCTCACTAAATGGAGCAAAACCCTTAAGTAGTTTAATACAAGCCAGTGATGGCTATATATATGGAATGACAAGAAATGGTGGAATTAATGATTTTGGAGTTATATTTAGGTATGATATTTTATCTAATACTTTTACTAAAAGATTTGATTTTGTTGGTGCATCAACTGGATATTATCCTGCAGGTAGTTTGTTTGAAACCAGTAATGGGGATATTTATGGTATGACCTCTTTCGGAGGCGTAAATAGTAAAGGTGTGATTTTTAAATACGATAAAACGGCAAATTTATATTTAAAAAAATTTGATTTTAGTACTATTGATGGATATTTACCACAAAGAGCAAGTTTTATAGAGCTATCATTAGGGATTAATACAGGAACTGTAGCTTCGACTTTTTGTGCTGGCGATTCAGTTTTAATACCATTTAATGCAGAGGGTGGGTATAATAGTGGTAACGCGCAACTATCTGATGAATTTGGGTCTTTTGCTTCACCAATAAGTATAGGAAATACATCTAATAAAAATGTAATTAATTCACGAATCCCTTTAAATGCTGTTAGCGGTATCGGATATAATGTTAGAGTTGTTAGTTCGTCACCGGCAATCATAGGCACTATTAATTCTGGTGGAATTGTAATCGATAATACGTGTTCATATATTTGGCCTGGCGACGCCAACAGTGATGGCTTAGCCAATAATTTAGATGTGTTGGAATTAGGATTACATTATACACAAACAGGTGCGCCGAGAGCTAGTGTGAGTAACAATTGGCAATCTTATTTTGCAAATAATTGGATTGGAACTATTAGTAACGGTAGTAATTTAAATCATAGTGATTGTAATGGAGATGGATTGATTAATGATGATGATACTTTAGCAATCTATAACAATTATGGTTTAACGCACACCTTTAAACCAGCGCAAACTACTACTGTAAATCCGCAATTAAATATTGTGCCTGATCAGTCAATGGTTGTAAAAGGTATGTGGGGAACGGCTTCTATTTATTTGGGAGATGCCACTAATACGATTGCAAATATAAACGGCATTGCCTTTACCGTTGATTTTGATCAGACATTAATTGAACCAAGTAATGTTTGGTTAGAATATCAAAATTCATTTATGGATGCTTCTCAAAATTTATATTTTAGAAAACTAGATTTTGCAAATAGTAAATTGTTTACTGCAAGTACACATACCGTTAGTAATAACGTGAGTGGTTTTGGTAAAATAGCGACTTTACATTATCAAATTTTATCAAGCTTAGCTACTGATCAAGTTTTAAATATAGGCTTATCACAAGCGAATCAATCAAATGCAACGGGTATTATTACTCCTTTAACAACGGGCACAGGAACCTTAATGGCCATTGGTACAAGTGTTGGAGTGAAGGAAGTTTTAATGAGTGGAAATGTATTGATTAGCCCAAACCCAACTAATGGCTTATTGAATATTAATTTTAGTACGATGCCTCAAAATACTAAAATTGAAATTTATAATGGTATTGGCGCTTTGGTATTCACAGAAACCATGTCTAATAAAAATAACATCATTAATGTGAGCGAATTAAGTTCAGGAATGTATTTTATGAAAGTGTTGGAAGGAAATAAAGTGGTTGCTTTGAAGAAGGTGGTGAAAGAGTAATTGTTTTTTATTTAACCACATAGAAACATAGTTTTTTAAGCGACAGGATTAAGATAGAAGCTTTGCTTTTAACATAGTGCTATGTGAAAAACGAAGTTTTCTATACGCTACTTTAATACGCAATACCACTATGTGCCTATGTGGTTAAAAGAATAATTTAGGTTTTTATTTGGAAACTTATGTGTTGGTGTGTGTAAGGGATTGATTGAAAATCCTTTTGCAGGGACACGCCCAAAATAATATTTATTTTAGGTACAGATTAAACCTTTTGATTATCTTGGTGTCTAATAACGTATGCAGCATTACTCAGATGAAGAAATATTAGCCTTATACCGCGAAGAATCATCGCGAAATATGGCGCTGCATCATCTCATTCAAAAATATCAACAAAAATTATACTGGCATATCCGTAAAATTGTGATTAGTCATGATGATACAGATGATGTTCTTCAAAATACCTTTATTAAAGTTTGGAAAGGTTTAGCGGGCTTTAAAGAAGAATCTCAGCTATTTACTTGGCTATACCGTATTGCTACAAACGAATCGTTAACCTTTTTAAAGCAAAAAGCTAGAGCTAATACAACTTCTATTCATCCTATTGAATATCAATTGTCTAAATCATTAGAAAGTGACACTTTTTTTAGTGGTAACGAAATTCAATTGAAATTACAACAAGCTATTTTAACCTTGCCTGAAAAACAACGTATTGTGTTTAATATGCGTTATTATGAAGAAATGCCTTACGAACAGATGTCGGAAGTACTAGAAACGTCTGTGGGAGCTTTAAAAGCGTCTTATCACATTGCTGCAAAGAAAGTAGAAGAATTTTTAGTAACCAATTAAACCTTTTTAGAAAAATACGGTCAAACAGTACAAATGGAAAACAACGACTATAATTTAAATGATGACCCAAACTTGCCGTTAAATCATAACGATAAGCATTCTTTTGGTTTACCATCTGATTATTTTACGTCGTTTGAAGATAAATTAAGGAAAAAATTAGAGTCGCAAGAAGAATTAAATCACTTTCCTATTCTGTCTTCCATTCCAAAAAACAATTTATTTACAACTCCTGCTGATTACTTTGCTATAGCAGAAAATAAATTAGAAATCAAAGCTGAATTAGAAGCTTATACTCAGTTGCAAAGCATTAAACCTTTTGTTCCTGCTGAGTTGGAGGCGGAATATACAACTCATTTGCAATCTACCATTAATTATAAAGTAGAATTAGCTGAAGAGTTGAAAGAATATAAAACACTTTACGCTCTTGATAAAATAAATCCATTTATTGCTTCTGATGCCTATTTTGAAAGTATTGCAGAGCGTGTAAAAAATAAAATTTATTCAGGTAAAGAAACTAAAGCATCTGTTTTAAATTCTATATTGGACTTTATTTTTGGTAAAAAAATGGCTTTTGCGTTTAGTATTGTTTTCATTATTTCATTATCACTTTATTTATATCAATCTTCCGAAAAACCACTAGAAATGGGAGATTGTAAAACATTAGCGTGTTTAGAAAGACAAGAGATTTTAAACAACAACAAAGTGATTTCTAATTTTGATGAAGAGCAATTAATGGATTTGGTTGACGTCAATACATTAAATCAACAATTAAATTCAAAAAAAGAGACAACATCAACAGATCAATTATATGTTGATAGTATTAGTGAAGACGATTTATTAGATGAATTATAATGAAACAGGTAACTAAATATATATTTATATGTGTGTTTTGCATCATTGCACTGTCGGCAATGGCGCAACCTGGAAGTAAACGCGATAAAATTGATGCTTTGCGTGTAACTTTTATTACTTCTAAAGTGGCGTTAACGAATCAGGAATCGCAATTATTTTGGCCTTTGTATAACGAGTATAATGATAAAGCCGATAATTTTAAAAAATCATTTCGTCAGCAATTTATTAGAGATGTGGATTATAGCACCGTGTCAGATAAAGAAGCAGAAGCTTATTTGGTTGCTGAATTAACGTTGAAGCAAAAAGAATACGAGTTATCGAAAGAATATTACGAGAAATTTAAAAAAGTTTTACCAATCAAAAAAATTGCTCTGATTAGAAGAGCAGAAGAAGATTTTAAAAAGGAATTAATTAAAAACATAAAAGGTAATTCTTCTGAATAATGCAATTAGCAAAGGTGTTATATCTTTTGATTGGCTTTGTGTTATTTAGCACAAAGCTTTTAGCATTTAAAAACGATAGTCTAAAAGTAAAAAAACAAGCTAAACATTATTTTAACACATTAGTATATACCGATTTTTATGGAACAGGAAAACGCGATTTAAGTGATGTTAATTTTATTGGCAAAAAATTAAAGACATATCAGGTTAGGCAATTTGTATTAGGGTTTAACACTCCTTTGTTTACAAAAGACTATTATAACAAGGATTCCACAGTTATCTCTAACTTTCATTTACTGTTAACTGGAGGATATTCGGCAGTAACACCTAAGTTTTCTGGCGTAGTAAATGATCATAAATTAAGTAGAACCTCTTTAGGTGTTAGAGCCATTTATAATTTTGGAAGACGAACTGTTTTGTATGCTGAGTTTGCTCCTTTTGTAACGCAAGATAGAGGATATGCTTATACTAGAAGAACACGCATAGCTTCTGCTTTGATTTATAATTTCACCGTTAATAAATATTTTAGTTTTAGATTGGGTTACGCACGTTCATTTACATTTGGTAATCGTTTAAATTTGCCTTATGTTGGTATTAGAGTGGGTAAAATGGATGGTGTGAATTTAAGTGTGCAATTTCCAAGAAGCATTAGTTTTAATGTACCAATAGGAAAGTATGTGCGAACAAGTTTATATACAAAGCCGCAAGGTGGCATGTATTCTTTTGCTAATTCTGATTCTATTTACTACCTGAATAATGATAAGAGTTTAAATTTTGGTAGATATGAATTTTTGGGAGGCGCTCGAATTGATATACTACCAAGTCGTTTTTTTAGTTTTTATTTAAGCAGTGGATTCACAACTCAAAACTACATCAGTTTTTATTCAGAAACCTTTAATAAAACGAATAAGCAAAAACTAAACTATTTTTATAAGGAAAAAATTAATGGTTCGTTGTTTGTAAATTTTGGATTGGTGTTTAAGTTTGGTAAAGTAAAATCAACCTACAATAATTACAATATGTACAATGCTTTAGATTTAAATTCTACAGATATTGGAAACAATATTAATACAGGTAATAACCAAGTTCCAGCAAGGGAGAAAAGAATAAAAAATGTAAGTCCTAGCGAAGTTCAGGATTTAATTGAAACCCAAGATTTTTATTAATATTGGCGACTGTCTTTTGGAGGAGCACACCCAATAAATTAAGTCAAGTATGAGATTGCTTCACTTCGTTCGCAATGACGAAAGCTAATACCACTTCACTTTCAAATAAACAGCATCGTCTATTTGTATGGTGTTATCTTTTGAATAAAAGTAAACGGAATTGCCTTGTTTGGTTTCGGCAAAATATTCAAAACCATAACCATTAAAAAACACGTTGGTTACTGTTACTTGAATATGAGCTTGTGCTTTCGTTTCTACAATTTGTAGTTGGTTAGGACGAATGTAAGTTTGGTTTTTTGACAATTTGACTTTAGAAGAAATTAAATCATCTTGTTCCAAAATAAAATAACGTCCCATTAAAGCGGCTACGTTTTTTGTTTTTGGTTGATAGTAAACAGTAAACGTTGCATCATGCTGAATTAACTTTCCATTTTCCATCACCGCTGTTTCATCGGCGTAACGCAAAGCTTCTTCAGGTTGATGTGTTACTAAAATAACCGCAGCGTTTTCTTTTTTTATTTGCTGACGAATGTAAGTGAAGATTTTATCACGCAATGGCAAATCTAAATTACTAAAAGGTTCGTCTAACAATAATACTCTTGGAAATTCTGCTAATGAACGTGCAATAGCTACACGTTGTTTTTGTCCTGATGATAACGTAATGGCTTTAAGGCTTTTATATGGAGTTAAATCCAATAAACGTAACAGTTGATTCGCCCGTTTTTGTTTGTACTCATCGGTGTAGCCTGCTAATTTATCTTTAATGTTTTCTTCAACCGTATGGTTATCTAATACATAAAAGTCCTGACTCACGAAGCGCATGTCTTGGTGACCAGGAATTAAATTATATGCAGGACCCAACACTAATTTGTTATCAATGGTAATTTTCCCTTCTTGTAAATCCTCTAAACCATAAATACATTTCAAAAGAGTAGTTTTTCCGCTACCACTTTTGCCAATGACGGCTAAAATTTTACCTGGCTCTGCTTTTAAAGAAACAGAGTTAATGCCTTTAAATTGGGTAGAATTGGGATAATTGAATGATATTTTATTAACTGATAAAATAATCTTATTTTTTATAGAATCCGTTAGTAAACAATTGTACGAAAGTTTTTTCTTTATACTTTTTGCCTTCAATACCAGTAGCATTTAAAACGCAAAAATAAGTGCCGTCTGTGCAAGGTTCTCCGCTAGTGGTTCTTCCGTCCCAAAATCCATTTACACGAGAGGTTTCGAAAATTAAATTACCATAACGGTTATAAATGCTAAAATTCACTTCTTTAATTTCATCCAAATAAGGTCTGAAAACATCATTAATGCTATCAAAGTTTGGAGTGAACACATTAGGAAGTATAATATTTGAAATGGAATCATTGGTGTCAAACATCACAATCTGCGATTTAGCTTGATTTAAGCTTAATGAAAAACATGCTACTAGTATAATGTGTTTGAATGATTTCACTTAACTAATTTACAAAATTAAATACTATTTAAAAAATCCAAGGTGTTCACATTATCCGCAAAATCAAAAATAGTTGGTTCCTGACTCTGACCTAATGCAACGGTTTCAATTCCCTTAATTTCAAAGTTAGATACAATACATTGTATATTTGGAAGCAATGGTGCTATCTTTTCAACAAGTTGTTCTTGATTAGTATAACTTTCGTGAAATAATACCGAAGTAGGAGCGTGTAGTGCTTCACTATCTTTGATCATTAAAAAGTTATTGTCTAAAAAAGGAATTAAGTCTAATAAGTAAATAGCACGGTTGTACTCGTAGTTGTTATTGTACTTTTTGTTGTCCAATACGTATTTAAAGTCATAAATAGCTTCAAATAGCCCATCAAATTTGTAACCTTCTGGCACGTACACTTTACCCACATTACGGCAACCAAGGCCATAATAGTAAAAAATGTCTTTACCAAGCTCTGCTAATTCTTCTTTGCTTTCTTTTCCGCTTAAAACAGCAATGGAGCTTCTATTTTTGCGAATAATATTTGGGTATTTGCCAAAATAGTATTCAAAATGTTTAGCGGTGTTATCGCTACCGGTAGCAATAACTGCGTCAAAATTAATGAGTTTTCCTTCCGAGAAATTGATTTTTGGTGCAAATGCTTGCTCGTAATAAATAACCATACCCGTTAAAAATGGAATTAGGGCAGGATCGTCGCTCGATACTTTAATTAAAACATTGTGCCCGCTTAATAACACACACATTAAGTCGTGAAAGCCAACAGCTGGGATATTGCCAGCCATAATAACGGCAACTGTTTTAGGATTCGCTGGTTCATTAATGGTTTTAGTAAACTCATTTAAACTTTTTTCGTCCAACATTAATGAAATGCCATTTAAAGCTTTGGTAATGCTTTCGGGAGTAAACCAACCGTTGTAAGCATAGGCTATTTCTGTCAGTTTTTGAAGGTCGTTATGAAAGCGCTCCTCTTTTGGGAGCCATTGGTTAGTAAAATGTCGGTTTATAAACAAGCCTAATTGAACAAAAGCTTGTTCTCGTTGTTTTAAGGTCATAAAAATTAATCTTATATTTGCAGTCTTAAATTACAGAACACAAAACTAACGAAAAAATGGCTATTAAAATTACAGATGAGTGCATTAATTGCGGAGCTTGCGAACCTGAGTGTCCAAATAATGCCATATATGAAGGCGGCGCTGAATGGCGTTTTGCTGATGGTACAAAAGTAAAAGGAGAATTTACTGGAAAGAATACAGGAATTACAGCTGATGCTGATGCTCCTTTAACACCATACAGTATGGATGTGTATTACATTGCTACGGATAAGTGTACAGAGTGTGCTGGTTTTCACGACGAACCTCAATGTGCGGCTGTTTGCCCTGTGGATTGTTGTATTAAGGATGACGATCACGTGGAAACAGAAGATGTGCTTTTAGCGAAGAAAGACAGTATGCATTTATAAGCGTGCTTAATTATATTTTAAAAGCCATTCACAATGTGAATGGCTTTTTTGTTTCATGTTAAATTTGAGAAGTAATTACTTTTTCTCTTTTTCCTTTTTTTCTTTTTTCTTGAAATAATTTCTCAATAAAATATTATGCTTTAAGGCTTCCATATCTTCATCAAAGTTTTTGGTACCGCTTCTTACATTTTTCATAGATTCATTTAAGTTGTTTACGAATGTTGTATCCATTAAAACGGTTCCAATGGCGCCTTCTCCTTTTTTAACTTTTTTGGTAATGTAATGCAAATCACCAGTTACTAAAGCTAATGAATCCGTAATCAATTTAATATTAATAATACTTTGATTTAATTTTACGGCAAATGTCGTATCAGCTATTAAAGCACCAATAGTTCCTTTACCTTCTTTTACATGGCGTACAATTCTGTTTAAATCACCTGTGATAATAGCGGTGCGCTCGCCAGTTACTTTAATATTAACAATAGCCTCTTTTACATTTTCGGCAGGGCTTTTTATCTTAACTATCTTCTTTTTTCTTTTTACCTTTTGGTTTAATTGTTTTTACTGTGATTTCTTTTTTCTCAGTATCATAGTCAATTTCAATTTGATCACCTTCCGATAAATTGCTTTGGATAATTTCCTCTGCCATTGGATCCTCTAAATACTTTTGAATTGCACGTTTTAAAGGACGAGCACCGTATTGAACATCATAGCCCTTATCCACGATAAAGTCTTTAGCAGCTTCCGTAATTTTGATAGTATAACCAAGGTTGTTTACACGGCCAAATAATCCGTTTAATTCAATATCAATAATTTTATGAATGTTTTCTTTATCTAAAGAGTTAAACATCACCACATCATCAATACGATTTAAGAACTCAGGAGCAAACGCTTTTTTCAAAGCATTTTCAACAACACCTTTATTACTTTCTTCTACATTTTCTTGTCTTGTTTGTGTTCCAAAACCTACACCTTGTCCAAATTCTTTCAATTGGCGAGCACCAATATTAGAGGTCATGATGATAATCGTGTTTTTGAAATCAATCTTACGACCTAAGCTATCTGTTAATTGCCCGTCATCTAGCACTTGTAATAACATATTAAATACATCTGGATGTGCTTTTTCAATCTCATCTAATAACACAACAGAGTAGGGGCGACGACGTACTTTTTCAGTTAACTGTCCACCTTCTTCATAACCAACATATCCCGGAGGCGCTCCAATTAAACGAGTCACGGCAAATTTTTCCATGTACTCACTCATGTCAATTCTAATTAAAGCTTCATCATTATCAAATAAATGTTTCGCTAAAATTTTGGCTAATTGTGTTTTACCAACACCTGTAGGCCCTAAGAAGATGAATGAACCAATTGGTTTATTAGGATCTTTTAATCCAGCACGATTACGTTGAATAGCTTTTACTACTTTTTTCAAAGCTTCATCTTGCCCAATTACTTTACCTTGTAATTGTTCTACCATTTTCACTAATTTCTCACCTTCGTTTTGAGAAATACGTTGCACTGGCACTCCACTCATCATCGAAACAACTTCGGCAACGTTATCTTCTGTAACAGTTACACGGTTCATTTTTGTTTCTTCTTCCCATGCTTTTTTAGCAGCATCTAACTGTGCTTGTAACTGTTTTTCGGTATCACGCAATTTAGCAGCCTCTTCATATTTTTGAGAACGAACAACTTGATTTTTTAGTTCTTTAATGTCCTCCATTTTTTTCTCTAACTCCAATACATTTTCAGGTACCGTAATGTTAGTAATATGAACACGAGATCCAGCCTCATCTAAAGCATCAATTGCTTTGTCAGGTAAATGTCTATCAGTTATATAGCGAGCAGTTAACGTTACACAAGCTTTAATAGCTTCTGGTGTGTAAGTTACATTATGATGATCTTCATATTTTGATTTAATGTTTGATAAAATTTGTAAAGATTCATCCTGAGTTGCAGGTTCAATAATTACTTTTTGGAAACGACGCTCTAAAGCTCCATCTTTTTCGATATGCTGACGGAATTCATCTAAAGTCGTTGCACCAATACATTGTATTTCTCCGCGCGCTAAAGCTGGTTTAAACATGTTGCTAGCATCCATGCTTCCGCTAGCACCGCCTGCACCAATAATCGTATGAATTTCGTCAATGAATAAAATCACATCTGGATTTTTTTCTAACTCGTTCATTACTGCTTTCATACGTTCTTCAAATTGTCCACGGTATTTTGTACCCGCTACTAAAGATGCTAAATCTAAAGTAACAACGCGTTTACCAAATAATACACGAGACACTTTGCGTTGAACAATACGTAATGCTAAACCTTCGGCAATAGCTGATTTACCCACGCCTGGTTCACCAATTAAAATGGGGTTGTTCTTTTTACGACGAGATAAAATTTGAGATACTCGCTCAATTTCTTTTTCACGACCTACAACAGGATCTAATTTTCCGTCTTCAGCCATTTTAGTTAAGTCTCTACCAAAGTTATCTAAAACAGGTGTTTTTGATTTTGATTCGCCTGGTTTTTTTGATGCACCAGCTCCGCCTGATCCAAATGATTCTTCATTTTCATCATCATCGCCAGCGGTTGAGTTTTCAATTTTGTGTGGGTTTTCCATGTACCCTTCTAGTTCCATTTTTACTGCGTTATAGTCTACGCCAAACTTTCCTAAAGTTTTTGAAACCACATTATCATTATCTTTTAAAATACACATCAACAAATGTTCTGTTCCAATTTGAGGAGCTTTAAACACTTTTGCTTCTAAGTAAGTTAATTTCAATGTTTTTTCGGCTTGCTTTACTAAAGGAATATTAGCTAAATTGTTTACTTTTCTTAAAGATATAGGTAAGCTTTGTTCAATTTGCTTTCTTAAATCTTGAATATTAATTGCAAGGTTTTTTAATAATTTAATGCCAACTCCTTCGCCATCGCGAATCATGCCAAGCATCAAATGTTCAATCCCAATGTAATCGTGCCCTAGTCTTAAGGCTTCTTCTCGGCTAAACGTTATCACGTCTTTTACGCGCTGTGAAAATTTTGCTTCCATAAATTTATAGTTCTTTGTTGGTTATAAACATAATTAATGCCACAATCAAAAGTAACCGATAATGTCAGTTTTGTGTGTTTTTGACGGTCTTTTTTTTAACATTGAAAGTGTTAATAACTATACAACTAAAATACTCATTTAATACCTATTTTCAAGGCCTATTAAATATTTTTTAGTAGGAAAATTCGAGTCATTTAAGAAGTAAATTTTACTGACAAATTTTCTTGATTGCGGAAATGTTTAGTAATAACTTATACGATCACAAAAATCAATAGTTGCATTAAAAAGAATATAATAATTTAATAATAAAGAGAAAGAACTATGAGCGAGAAAATTATTCCAATTAATATTGAACAGGAAATGAAAACAGCTTACATCGATTATTCGATGTCGGTTATTGTAAGTCGTGCGTTACCTGATGTTAGAGATGGTTTAAAGCCAGTGCATCGTCGTGTATTATATGGAATGTTAGATTTAGGTGTGATGCACAATCGTCCTTATAAAAAATCGGCTCGTATTGTTGGTGAGGTTTTAGGAAAGTACCATCCGCATGGTGATACTTCTGTATACGATACAATGGTTCGCATGGCACAAGAATGGAGCTTACGTTATATGTTAGTTGACGGACAAGGAAACTATGGTTCAGTAGATGGTGATCCACCGGCTGCGATGCGTTATACGGAGGCTCGTTTTCGTAAAATTACTGAGGAAATAATTGCTGATATTGAAAAAGATACAGTTGATTTCCGTCCAAACTTTGATGACTCTTTGACAGAGCCTACTGTAATGCCAACTCGTATCCCAACGTTATTAATGAATGGAGCTTCTGGTATTGCAGTTGGTATGGCCACAAATATGGCACCTCATAATTTAACAGAAGTTGTTAATGGTATTTTAGCATACATCGATGACAATAATATTGAAATCGATGAATTAATGAAACATATTAAAGCACCTGATTTTCCAACAGGAGGAACAATTTATGGTCACGAAGGTGTAAAAGATGCTTTCCGCACAGGTCGCGGTAGAGTAGTAATGAGAGCCAAAGCAAGTATTGAACCTGTAAATAACCGCGAACGTATTATTGTTACTGAAATTCCTTATCAAATTAACAAGGCAGAAATGATTAAACGTCAGTGGGAATTATGTAACGAAAAGAAAATTGAAGGAATTACCGAAATTCGTGACGAGAGTAACCGTGAAGGGATGCGTATTGTTTATGAATTAAGAAGTGATGCTATTTCAAATGTTGTATTAAATAATCTATACAAATACTCTGCGCTACAAACTTCATTTTCAATTAATAACGTTGTATTAGTAAAAGGTCGTCCTGAGATGTTGAATCTAAAAGATATGATTCATTATTTTGTGGAACATAGGCATGATGTGGTTGTTCGTCGTACAAAGTTTGATTTAATGCAAGCCGAAAAACGTGCGCACATTTTAGAAGGTTTATTAATTGCTCAAAAAAATATTGAAGAGGTTATTAAAATTATTCGTGAAAGCGAAAGTCCTGATGCTGCAAAAGACGAATTAATTGTTCGTTTCTCATTATCTGAAATTCAAGCACGTGCTATTTTAGATATGCGTTTAAGAACATTAACCGGACTAGAGGTTGATAAATTAAATGCTGAGTACGAGGAGTTAATGAAGAGCATTGCTTACTTCAAAGAAATTTTAGGAGACGAAAAATTACGTTACAAAATTATCAGAGAAGAATTAGTTGAAATTGGTGAAAAATATGGTGACGAGCGTCGCACAGATATCGTTTACGCTGGTGATGATTTGAAAATTGAAGATATGATTGCTGATGAAGATGTAGTAATTACTATTTCTCATTTAGGATACATGAAACGTACAAACTTAGCAGAGTACCGGTCTCAAAATAGAGGAGGAAGAGGTAGTAAGGGAACAGCAACACGTGATGAAGATTTTGTAGAACACATGTTTATTGCATCTACACATAATTATATATTATTGTTTAGCGAAAAAGGACAGTGTTTCTGGATACGTGCATACGAAGTGCCAGAAGGCGCTAAAAATAGTAAAGGACGAGCAATTCAAAATTTAATTAGCATTGCACCAGATGATAAAATTAAAGCATTCATCAATATTAAAAATTTACAAGACGAAGAGTACATCCAAAATAACTTCATCATTTTATGTACTAAAGATGGTATCATTAAAAAAACATCTGTAGAAGCTTATTCTCGTCCACGTGCAAATGGTATTAATGCGATTACCATTCGTGAAGGAGATGTTTTATTAGAAGCAGCTTTAACTAATGGCAACAACGAAATTATGATTGCTACTAAATTAGGTAAGGTTTGTCGTTTCCCTGAGGCAAAAGTTCGTCCAATGGGCCGTAATGCTTCTGGTGTAATTGGTATTGATTTAAATGATGAAGAAGGAGGAAATAACGAAGTGGTTGGTATGATTTGCATTGATGATATGCAAGCCAACGTATTAGTGGTTTCTGAAAAAGGATATGGTAAACGTTCGGATATTGAAGAATACCGTATCACTAATCGTGGTGGTAAGGGTGTTAAAACAATAAACATTACTGAGAAAACAGGAAACTTAGTTGGAATTAAATCGGTAACGGATGCTAACGACTTAATGATTATTACTAAAAACGGTATTGCGATTCGTATGAATGTATCTGATTTACGTGTCATGGGTCGTGCAACCCAAGGCGTGCGTTTAATCAACATTCAAGATAGCGATAGCATTGCAGCCGTTACAAAAGTAGATCATGAAGAAGATTTAGAAGCAACGGTTGAAGGAGAAATAACTCCGGAAGTTCCATCAGGTGATGTAACACCTGCTGATAACGTGACTGATGAGTCAAATACTACACCAACGGACGATATCGTTTAATGGACGGACAAAAAAGCAAACACTAAACCACTATATTTGAACAAATAATAATAACATGAACAAAAAAACAATCATAACAGGAGCATTAAGCTTTTTCAGCTTAGTATCTTTAATTGCTCAGCCTACATTGGTAGAAAAAATTGAAGCAAAAGAAGGAAAAGTGGTTATTCCCTACGAAAAATGGAAATTACCTAATGGTTTAACTATCTTATTGAACGAAGATCATTCCGATCCAGCAGTTCATGTTTTAGTAACTTATAAAGTAGGATCTAACCGCGAGAGTTTAGGGAAATCTGGTTTTGCTCACTTTTTTGAGCACATGATGTTTCAAGGTTCAAAACACGTAGCAGATGAAGAGCATTTCAAAATTGTATCTACTGCTGGTGGTAACATGAACGGTAATACCACAGAGGATAGAACGGTTTATTTTGAAACAGTTCCTTCTAATAATTTAGAAATGGCTTTATGGTTAGAGGCTGACCGTATGGGTTTCTTGTTAGATTCTTTAACAACTAAAAAGTTCGAAAATCAACGCGATGCCGTTAAAAACGAAAAGTCACAAAATGTAGAAAACCAACCTTATGCGATGGCGTTTGTTGAGGAAATCAACAAGGCTTTATATCCAGAGGGACATCCATATAGTTGGCCAGTAATTGGTTACGTAGATGATTTGAACAGAGCTAATTTAGAAGACGTGAAAAACTTCTTTTTACGTTGGTATGGTCCAAACAATGCTATTTTAACTATTTCTGGTGATTTCAGTTCTCCTGAAGCATTAAAAATGATTGAAAAATATTTTGGAGGAATTAAACCTTGTCCAGATGTTAAAAAAATGCGTGTTGCTCCAGTAACTTTAGCTACTGATAAATATACAGCTTATAAAGACAGAACTTATTTCCCATTAAATTTAAGAGTATATCCAACAGTTCCTCGATATAATAGAGATGAACCAGCTTTAGATCTTTTAGGAATGATGATGGGTAATGGTAATAACTCTATTTTCTACAAAAACTTTGTAAAATCAAAACCTGAAATAGCAGTACAAGCTTCAGTAGGTCATGGTTCTAAAGAATTGGGAGGAGAGTTCTCTATTCAAATTTTTGCTTACCCACCAGAAGATTTCAATTTAGAAAAATTGTTTTCTGATATTGATGCTAAAGTAAAATCAACCATTGATGAGTTTGGTACTTCAGGAATTACATCTGACGGTTTACAAAGAGCAAAAGCTGAAATTGAGTCTGGTATGTATGGTTACTTATCTACTATTGGAGATAAAGCTGGATTAATTTCTGAATGGGAACGCTTAACAGGTAAAGGTTCAACAATATCTGACGAATTTGAAAGATATAATAAAGTAACTATTGAAGATATCACACGTGTATTTAATAAATATATTAAAGGAGCAGGTGCAGCCGTTTTAAATACGTATCCTATTATGAATCAAAAAGATTCTGTAAAAAGTATCAATCCTTATGCAAATATGAAATTTGAAACGCCTGCAGAATACAAAGGATTAACTCCTCAAGCAGTAACGGATAATTTTAAAAGAGAGCAAAGACCAGCACCAGGGCCTGCAAAAACAGTAACTATTCCTGAGTATTTTACTTCTAAATTACCAAATGGTATTAGTATTATTGGTACAAAAAATACGGAATCTCCAGAAGTTGCTATTGTAATGACAATGGATGGTGGTAGCTTAGTATTAACAGCTGATCAATTAAAAAAATTAGGCGTTGCTGAATTAACTGCAAGCATGTTAAATGAAGGAACTAAAAATTACACTACTGAGCAAATTAGCGCTGAGTTAGAGAAATTAGGAAGCTCTATTAGTTTTAATGCAAGCAAAGCGGCTACATCTATTCAAATTAATTCTTTGAAGAAAAATTTAGATGCGACTTTAAAATTATTGGAAGAGAAATTATTGAATCCTGGTTTTAATGCCGAAGACTTTAAATTAGCTAAAAAACAATATAAAGAAAGCGTTAAAAATGATGAAACTAGTGCTAACGCAATGGGGAGCAGAGCATTTAACTTTGCTTTATATGGTAACACGGTAATGGGTCAAGAACCTTCTATTAAAACAATTGAAAATGTTCAATTACAAGATGTAAAAGATTATTACAATAATTTTTATTCTCCATCTGTAACAAGCATCGTAGTAGTTGGTGATGTGGAAGAAAAAGACATTTTAGCAAAATTAGGTTTCTTATCAAAATGGGCAGCTAAAGAAGTTAAAATGCAACCAATTGTTGAACCAGCTCCATCTACTGAGCCTCAATTCTTTATCTACAATAAATTTGGAGCTCCATCATCAGTAATTACTATGGGTTACCCTTCTTTAAAATTTGATGCAACTGGAGATTACTATAAAAACAGAATTGCAAACTTTGTTTTTGGTGGAGCATTTAATAGCCGCTTAAACTTAAATTTACGTGAAGATAAAGGTTATACTTACGGTATCCGTTCGGGTTTCTCTGGAGGAAAATACACAGGAACATTTGCTATTTCTTCTTCAGTAAAACGTCCAGCAACAGCTTTGGCTTTAGCAGAGATTATTAAAGAGTTTACTAACTACCAAACAAATGGTATCACTGATAAAGAATTAGAATTTACAAAGAGTTCTTTATTAAACGAAGAAGCTTTAAAATATGAAGCGCCATATCAAAAAGCATCTTTCTTATCAAACATTGTGAGATACAATTTAGATAAAAACTTTACTGTTGAGCAAAACAAAATCTTGAAAAATATTACAAAAGATGAAGTAAACGATCAAATTAAAAAATACTTTGATATCAATAAATTAACAACTGTTGTTGTTGGTGATAAAGCATATATTGAGGCAGCTTTAGACAAAGCTTCAAAAGATGTTAAAAACAAGGAAGTATTAAATAAAGTTAAATTAAAGAAGATTTCAGTTGATTAATATGTGTAATTGTACAATATTTGCGTCTGAGTAATGTACATGAATATATAACAAACATAAAAAAACACTAAGCTTAATAAGCTTGGTGTTTTTTTTAATAAAATAGTAAGAGCTTGTTTAAATTTATGTTATGATAATTGTTATTGGGTATTTTTGAGCGAAAAGAGGCAAATTTTGTAGAGATAGTTAGCTACTATCTCGAAAAATTTAACGAATTTGCAGCCAAAAAGACACATAACTATATGATTAGATAAATTTTAAACAAGCTCCCAGATTTAACCACCTAAAATTAAAAGAATGATCATTAAAAAAACGATAACTACGATATTAATAGCTTCGGCTACAGTAGTAATGGCTCAAAGTAATCAAGTTCAAAATGCTAGTAATTACTTAAGAAATAAGGAATTTGATAAAGCTAAAATTGCAGCAGATGCAGCTTCCGTTCACGAAACAACAGTAAATAATCCTAAATTATGGAAATATAGAGGGCAAATTTATCAAGAAATTTACTTTTCTAAAGACGCAGCTGTAAGAGCTTTAGATGCTGAAGCTGAAGAAAAAGCCTTAGAAAGTTATGTTAAATGCTTAAAGCTTGATAAAGATAATAACGCTTATAAAGATGATGTAAAAGGATTAATTGTACAAGCAGTTGCTGCTACCAGCAATAAAGCCAATATGTATGTGCAAGCTAAAGAGTACGACAAAGCTTTAAAATGTTATGATTTAATTGAAAGCGCTTTGCCTTATGATTTTGATCAAGGGATGAAGCGTGCTAACATTACTAAAGAAAAATTAATGTACTATAAGTTTGATATGTATAAATATGCAGCAAACAAAGAAAAAACAAAAGAGTATGCTGATAAGTTAATCGACATTAAATATAAAGACGTTAAGATTTACACCGATATGGTTAAATTGTCTTTAATTGATAGAGATACAACTAAAGCATTAGATTATATTGGAAAAGGAAAGTTAATGTTTGAAGATAACATGGATTTAATTAACCAAGAAATCAATATTTATTTAGCACGTAATAAAACCAATGAGTTAAAGGATAAATTAACGGCTGCCATCGAGTTATCTCCTGATAATGAAGTTTTACATGCTATCTTAGCTAACTTATATCAAAAAACAAACGATAAAGATAAAGCAGAAGCTGAGTATTTAAAAGCATTAGAAATTAAACCTGATTATGAAATTGCAAACTATAACTTAGGTGTTATGTATTTTAATACTGCTAACGAATGGAATGATAAGCTAGGTTCCTTGCCTCCAAAAGAAACAGCTAAAGCTAAAGAATACGAAACAAAAGCTAATGAGTATTTTAAAAAAGCAGTTGTTAATTTTGAGAAATCATATGAAGTATCTCCTGATAAAGCAACTAAACAACAATTACGTAAATTGTTTTTAAGATTAGGCGAAACAGAAAAAGCAGATAAATACAAATAGTTTTTTACCACTAAATAAATATCAATGAAAATTTTAAATATTGCACTTCTTATTGTTTTACCATTTTCTGTTTTTTCTCAAAAAAGCAAAGTGCAAGGCGCTTGGAGATCGTTAAGTGATTATGAATCGACTTTAAATGATAACCCAGATGTTTCGTACTTGCTAAAAGCGAAGGAAAGCATTGATTTAGCAACCGCTAATGAAGAAACAAAAAATCAGGTAAAAACTTATGCTTACAGATTTAGAATTTACATTAATTTATTTAGTAATTCCTTAAAGGAAGAAGAGAAAAAACTAACGAGCATTGCTGATAAAAACGAAAGATTGCAAACTGCTTATGGCAATGTAGCAACTTCCGAATTTGATGAGGCAAGTAAAAGCCTAAACAAAATCAAAGAATTAGATTTAAAAAAGTTTGAGAAGATTTCCAAAGGAGAAACCGACTCAGAAGAAGATGGAAAATTATTTACCTCTATGAGTCAGTTGCAAGTTTACTCTGCAAACTTAGCTACTGGAAAATATAAAGTAAAAAAGTTTGACGAAGCAGCTGATTTCTTCGAATCATTAGCTATTTCAAACACCTTTATGACTGGAAAAAAAGATACATCTAATTTCTATAACGCATGTGTGTGTGCTCAAAAAGCAAAAAACACCACCAAAATGTTTGATTATAATAAAAAGATGATTGACGAAAACATTGCTTCGCCTTATAATTATCAAACAATTTATGATTTAAAATTATCTCAAAACGATACAGCTGCGGCATTAGAGTATTTAAAAATTGGTCGTACTCAGTTTCCAAATGACGTGTATTTAATGAATAAAGAAACTGAGTTGTTTTTACAAAAAGGAGAGCAAGCAAAAGCGCTAGCTAATTTACAAACTGCTATTGCTAAAGAACCAAATAATGCTGTTTTGCAATATGTAATTGGTAACGTGTACGATAATTTAGCAAATCCTAAAGGGAAATCAGGGAAAGATACTATTAAGCCTGCTGATTATGAAGATTTAGTGACTAAAGCAGCCGAACATTATCAAAAAGCGGTTGATTTAAAACCAGCAAGCCAAGATGGTTATTTTAACACTTTATACAATTTAGGAGCTTTATATAATAACTACGGTAACACTATTTATGCTAAAGCGATGGAAAAAGCTACCATAGCCGATTTGGCAAAGAATCAAAAAGGCTATGAGGCTAAAAGTATGGATAGCTACAAAAAAGCAATTCCTTATTTAGAACAAGCCTTGTCTATTAAACCAGACGATAAAACCTGTATCTCAGCCTTAAGAACGCTTTACTATAAAACAGGTAACGAGGCTAAAGGAAAAGAAATGAGTGAGAGAATGAAAAAATAGTTTATTGAATTAGTATTTTGAAGGTCATCCAATTTGGATGACCTTTTTTGCTTTTTACCGCCCATAACAATCCTGTTTTCAACCAAAAAAATACCTTTTTTAAATCACATATTTTGGTAAATTTGCTTTCCCCTAAAATTAAAATATGACACGTACATTTTATACATTTTGTTTTTTATTATTAACTGTTCTTGGCTTCTCTCAAAGTGCTACTATCAGAGGTTTTGTTTACAATAAAGATAATGGTGAACCAGTAGCTTTTTCTAACGTTTATTTAAAAGGTACTACAACTGGGGCATCTTCTGATATGAATGGGTTTTTCTCAATCAATAAAGTAACCCCAGGTACTTACGTGTTAATGGTTACAAACCTTGAATTTGACACCATTTCAGAAAATATTACTATTAAAGCTGGCGAATTGGTAACTAAAAAATTCTTTTCTACAAAAGGTGGAGTTATCTTAAATACAGTTGATGTAACTGCTGAACAAATGGAGAAAATTGAAACACCAAATGTTGCCGTTCAAAAAATCGATCCTGTGGCTATTAATAAATTACCAAGTGTTGGTGAACCCGATTTAGCTCAATATTTACAAGTATTACCAGGTGTTGTATTTACAGGTGATCAAGGTGGTCAGTTATATATTAGAGGTGGTTTACCAATTCAAAATAAAGTATTGCTAGATGGTATGGTAATTTACAATCCTTTTCACTCAATTGGTTTATTTTCGGTTTTTGATAATGATATTATGAGAAGTGCTGATGTTTATAGCGCTGGTTTTGGTGCTGAATACGGTGGTAGAACGTCTTCTATTATGGATATTACAACACGTGATGGTAATAAAAAACATTTATCAGGAAAAGTTTCAGCCTCTACATTTGGAGCAAAATTAACCTTAGAAGGTCCATTAAAAAAATTAAAAGAAGATGGTAAAGGAAGTTCATCTTTCTTATTATCTGGTAAAACATCGTATTTACCTCAAACATCAAAAACCTTATATCCTTACGCTAATAAAAATAACGATGATGGTTTGCCTTTTTATTATACAGATTTATATGGTAAAGTTTCCATTAATGGAAATAATGGTAGTAAAGTAAATTTATTTGGATATAACTTTAATGATAAAGTAGTATACAAAGATTTAGCAAAATTCAACTGGACATCCTTTGGTGGTGGAACTAATTTTATCTTAATTCCTCAAAGTTCTTCGTTACTAATTGAAGGTAATTTTGCTTATTCTCAGTACAAAATTAATTACGAAGGTGCTACCGAAACCGATAAAAAATCAAGTTCGGTTGGTGGTTTTAATGGAGGTTTTAATTTCTTAAAATACTTTGGTCGCAATGAATTAAAATATGGTTTTGAATTAGTAGGAACTAACACTAGTTATACTTTACAAAATCCAAACCTAGCTATAATTAATTACGCAAAAAACTCCTTGGAGCTAGGTGCTCACATGAAGTTTAGATGGTTAGATAAAAAGAAATGGATTGTGTTAGAGCCTAGTTTCAGAGTTCAATACTACGCGTCTTTTGCAAACTTATCTCCTGAACCACGTTTACAAGGTAAAATTAATTTTACTAAAAAAATCCGCATGAAATTTGCGGGCGGTTTATATAGCCAGAGCTTAATGAGTGCAAGTTCTGATAGAGATGTTGTGAATTTATTTTATGGATTTATTAACGGACCAGAAAATTTACCAACTACTTACAAAGACAAAAATAATAACACTGTTAATACGAAAGGTGTTATTCAAAAATCTCGTCACTTAGTTGGTGGATTTGAAATTGACGTATTGAAAAATTTAGAAATTCAAATCGAAGGGTATCAAAAATATTTTACTCAAATGGCTAGTGTAAACAGAGATAAATTGTTTGATGATACTCCTGAAAATGCAGACAAATTGGATGCTAATAAAAAAGACTTTATCATGGAGCAGGGTGAAGCAACTGGTTTAGATTTTACTGCTAAATATGAGAAAAAACGTTTTTACTTTTGGGCAGTTTATTCTTTGACGTTTAATAAGCGTTATACTGGAAATACAGCTAGTGGCGATGTTTTTGAATACGCTCCGGTGTTTGATAGAAGACATAATGTAAATTTAGTTGGAACCTATACTTTTGGTAAAAAACGTAATTTAGATTTAAGTATTCGTTGGAACTATGGTTCTGGTTTTCCTTTTACACCTACGCAAGGTTACTACCCACAAGTTGATTTTGGAAACAACTTCAATTACGATTATTCAACAGCAAATGCTAATTTAGGCTACATGCCAGGCGATTTTAACTCTCGTCGTTTACCTGATTACCACCGTATGGATGTAAGTTTAAAATGGTTGTATAATATCAGCGAGAAAACTAAATTAGAAGTAAATGTTGGTGCGACTAACGTTTATAACCGCGAAAATATTTTCTATTTTGATCGTGTAAAAAATAAACGCGTTAATCAGTTGCCAATTTTACCTAACGTTAATATCAGCTTTAAATTTTAATTCATCTTGGCTATTAAAATCTATACTAAAACAGGAGATAAAGGACAAACGTCTTTAATTGGAGGAACACGTATTCCTAAATTTGACATTAGAATTGAAGCTTACGGAACAGTAGATGAATTAAATTCTAATATTGGTTTGGTGCGTGACCAAGAAATTGATGAACATTCCAAAACGATTTTAATTGAAGTTCAAGATAGATTATTTACCATTGGTTCTCTTTTAGCAGCTGATCCCGAAAAAAATAAAATGGTTTTGCCTCAAATTTCGGATGCTGATATTGAGTTATTAGAAAAAGAAATTGATGCTATGAATGAACACTTACCAGAAATGAAGTTTTTTGTGCTTCCTGGTGGGCATACAACCATTTCGTTTTGTCATTTAGCTAGATGCGTTTGCCGCAGAGCAGAACGTTGTGTGTTGCGTTTAAATGAAGAACAACCTGTAAACGAATTAATTTATAAATACTTAAATCGTTTATCGGATTACCTGTTTGTATTATCTCGCAAATTTACTCAAGATTTAAAGGCTGCAGAAACACCTTGGAAACCTCGTGTATAATGTCTGCACCAAAAAAAATAGTTGATATGATGATGGCCAGCGACTTTTTTAGTCAATGGCTAGGTATTGAAATTTTGGAGGTGAAAGAAGGATCTTGCAAACTTCAAATGACGGTTCGTAAAGACATGCTAAATGGATTTGGTATTGCTCACGGAGGAATTACCTATTCCTTAGCAGATAGCGCTTTAGCATTTGCCTCTAACTCTCATGGACAGAAATCCGTGTCTATCGAAACATCTATTTCTCACACAGAATCGTTGAAAGAAAATGATGTGATTATAGCCGAAGCTTTTGAAGAAAAATGTTCTAATAAAATTGGAATTTATACTGTCAAAATCACGAAGAGTTCCGATTTAAAAGTAGTGGCTTTATTTAAAGGTACGGTTTTTCGTACATCCCAAAATTGGTTAAATTCAACAGAAGATTAAACTTTAGAGTCATCTTTGAGTCCAACATTCAAATCCTTTAAAATTTAAATTTATAAAATAGCCATGTTTACCTAAATGCAAATTAAGATAAACTAAACTGGCTATACCAAAAGACCATTAACCAAATTAAATATCAACTTATGAAATAGCCATCTGCCGAAACGCACAAACACAAAGGAAGATACATGGCGTATAACATATGATAATTAAAAACAATAATATCTACATATGAAATCAGTTATTTTTATGTTATGTATCCTATTGATAGGATCAAATAATGCCTTTTCTCAAAAAGTTGGTCGAGGCCACGGTAAAGGAAATGGCAATGCCAAAAACCAGCGAGGAACGAGAGTTGTTGTTAAAAATCATCCTCGAGGTAATAGAGTGGTTGTAAGAAGCAAATATCGTCCAGCTAAAATAGTGGTGTATCATCCGCATTGGCGCCCAAATTATGGCTATCATCGCCGTTGGGTATATTTCCCACGTCACAATTTTTATTGGGATAATTGGAGACAAGGTTATTACTACCGAAATGGAGCCGTTTGGATTTTTAATACAACGCCACCGCCAGTTATTATAAATGTGAATTTGGATAAAGAACCCAATTATGAGCTGAAAGAAGGCGATGATGATGTAGATGATGTATATCAAACTAACGATAATCATTTAAAAGAATTTAAGTCAGATAGTATTAAGTAGCTGTTTTTCAGATAGATATATTGTTTATGCTTTGTGAATTAATTTTTGACAATCCACAATAATATTCTATATTTGCACTCCACTTTTTAGCCTCTGGTTGCACGGTGCAGCGAATGCCAAAAATGATAAATATTAAAAAAATAAGAAACAATGAGTTTATTATTAGATTACGTAAAAAAACAATTAGCAGCAGAGGTTGCTCATCCAAAGTTTAAAGCTGGTGATACTATTACAGTTCACTACAAAATTAAAGAGGGTGATAAAGAGCGTATTCAGCAGTTTTCTGGTGTTGTTATTCAACGCAAAAACGAGCCAGCAACGGCATCTTTCACAGTTCGTAAAATTTCTAATGGAGTAGGTGTAGAACGTATCTTCCCAGTATCATCTCCGTTTATTGATAAAATAGAGTTAAACAAACAAGGTATTGTTCGTCGTGCTAAAATTTACTATTTACGTACTCGTACTGGTAAAGCAGCTCGTATCCGCGAGAAAATCCAAAAAAGCACTAAAGTGGCAAAATAATAAATCATATATTTTTAAAAACCCTCTCAATATAAAGTTGAGAGGGTTTTTTTATGGAGTTATAGGTTAGCTGCTCTATGCTAAATTGCCCTTTTAAATAATATTAACTTCTCTTTCCAAATCCACACCAAACTTAGCTTTCACGGTTTGTAACACATGAGTGGATAAATCATAAATTTCATTTCCTGTTGCTCCTCCATAATTAACTAATACTAAGGCTTGCAATTTATGTACACCAGCATCACCTAAGCGATAGCCTTTTAATCCACTTTGTTCAATAAGCCAACCTGCTGCTAATTTGTAATTTGAATTGTCTAAAGGATAAGCAACCAAATTAGGGAATTCCTGTTTTAATCGTTCATAAACACTTGCCGCTACTTCAGGGTTTTTAAAGAAACTGCCAGCATTTCCAATTTCTTTTGGATTAGGTAATTTGCTGCTTCTAATATTAATAACAGCTTGAGAGATTGCTTTAAGGCTTAAATCAGAAACCTTCATCGCATCTAACTCTTGTTTGATAGCGCCATATTCGATATGAAAGGTTGGCGCTTTAGATAACTGAAATGTTACGGATGTAATGATGAATTGATTCTTGAATTTTCGTTTAAATACGCTTTCTCTATAGCCAAATTCACATTCTGATTTTGAGAATGTTTTTTGTTCTCCTGTTTGTGTGTGAATGACTTCTAATTCATAAAAGGTGTCTTTAATTTCTACACCATAAGCACCAATGTTTTGCATGGGACTAGCGCCTGTGCAGCCAGGTATTAAAGATAAATTTTCTAATCCTCCATAATTATGGTTTATGCTCCACATCACAAACTCGTGCCAAACTTCGCCAGCCGCACATTTTACAAAAACTGAATCTGTTGTTTCTTTAACAATCTCTATACCTTTCAAATCATTTTTAATAACCAAAGCATCTACATTTTTGGTGAGTAATAAATTACTTCCTCCTCCTAAAATTAAATGCTCATTGGTTTTGTATTCATCACTCTTTAATAATTCTTGAATGTTTTGAATGGATTGAATAGAAGTAAAGAATTTTGCCTCAGCATCAATACAGAAGGTGTTATATGGTTTAAGAGAAATATTTTCTGAAATAGTCATAGCTTAAAATTAAAAAAAGCCTCACGAGGAGGCTTTTATTTTTTTAGGACTTTTTAAAAATCAATTGTTTGCAATTAGAGTCTAGCAAAACTCGTCGTAAACCATTTTTAAGTGTTCTGCAATCATGGCAGCAGTTCTACCTTCAATATTGTGACGCTCAACAAAATGAACTAATTCACCATTCTTAAACAAGGCAATTGCTGGAGATGAAGGTGGATACGGAGCAAAATGTTGACGAGCTTGGTTAACAGCCTCTCCATCAAATCCTGCAAAAACAGTAGTTAATTTGGACGGTTTTTTGTCATTATCTAAACTTAGTTTAACGCCTGGGCGGCAAGCTCCTGCAGCACAGCCACAAACGGAGTTAACCACCATTAATACAGTTCCTTCTGTTTTTAATGCGCTTTCAACGCTATCAGGAGTTCTTAAATCTTCGAAACCAACAGCAGTTAATTCTGCTTTCATTGGTGTTACTAGTGCTTCTGGATACATATCTTTAAAATTTTAAATGAGTAATTGGTTAGTAGACAACAAATGTAGCTATCAAAGCTTAGTTTAACTATTAAATTATGTGAAAAAAATAGAGTTTGTCTGGAAAATTATCGGTTCGAGCTGTCACACTGAGCGAAGTCGAAGTGGAGTTTGTCCCCTAATTATGCGTCAGCTTATAATAATTTTCACTAGCCATTAAGGATTTCTCCTTTTTGTTAATGGTTAGTATTGCCACTGGATAATCTGCTAAATTTAGTTTTAAAGTCTCTGAAAATTTAGCTAGTTCAATTTGTAACTCAAAAGGTTCTTCTACTAATTCTCTTAAGCCAGAAGGTATTTGAGTGTCAACAATGACTAATTTATTATTGTAAGTTGCTTTTTTGAAGACGATGGAATACAATTTTCCGCTTTCTAGAGATAGAGTGACGGCTTTTGATTTTTTACTAAAAACCGAATCTTTTAAATTTCCGTCGCTGTAAATAAGGATGGTGTATTCACCAACGGCTTTGTCTTCTACTAATGCAGAGGCATTAATTTCAATAACTTTTATCTGAGCTTTGGCGCTCATAGTCAATATTACAAATAAAAAAATGGAAAGAACTCTAAGTAATGTTGTTTGCATATAGTCTTATTTTTTGTTTAACCAACTTCGATTTATACGAGCTAATTACCAATAAGGTTGCAAAAAAGTCAGATAAATTAAAACTTAAACCTAGCTTGGAGCTTTAATTCTGTTTTATGATTACTATCAATTTGGTTTAAACTACCAACAGATTGAACCTTTTGATTATCATAAAGGGTTTGCGCCACACGAACCCAGATTTCAAAGTTGCGTGTAATGTCCCAATTTACTATAAAGTAGGCTCTTTGTCCTTTATAATACAAAGCAGGAACTGAATAACCGTAAAGCACATCGTTTTCGTAAACATACACACGGCTATCAAAGCTTTTCGTATCAAAGATGGCATAACGCAAGGTAAATGTAAAAGGGAACTTCATTTTTTTATAAATCAAATCTTGAGCAAAAGCCACACCTTCTTCATTGGCTTGTTGCGCATGATCTACCTGTGTATATTCGATACGAGATTTAAGTTTAATGTCAGGAGAAATCTGTACTGATAAATTATAACGATAGTTATATTGAGCGTAAGGCACTAAATAATCATAGGCATTATCAATGGTACTGTTTTCATATTTGGTGCGGTGACGAAATCTGAAATACATATCAATTTTTTTAGTTGGTGTATAGTTTAACTGTGTAAAAATATCTCTTCCAATAGAAGGAGCACTTTTGCTAGATTGCAACCATCCAAACTTATATTGATCTAGGTATACCGAAAACGTTAAGGATTTAAATAATTTGGCTTCCATACCTATATAAATACTTTTTTCATTTTGAGGTAAGGTGTTTTCTGAAATGGCATTACCGTAAAGATTTTGAAAGTTCTTTTCAAAATTACGGTAGTGTGCAATAAAGGTTAGTTTTGGATCGAGTGCTAAAATTAATCCTTGGCAAAATGCTTTTCCTCCATTGGCACTCATCGAGTATTCTCCAAAAAAGTTGGCGTTTCTAAATACATAGTTGTAATCTAAACCGCCTACAAAATTGCTTTTTCCTTGAAAATCAAATTGATTGTAAAGTGAAGGTGTTTTAATTAACTCCGCACTTAAATTCATGTTTTGCACTGTGGCACCAATGTGCAAACTTCTGTGATTATAAGCCACGTTACCTCCAAAAATAGTTTGATTAATAGAGCCTTTATCTTGCATTAAAGAGTTGGTGTTATGCAAGCCACTAATTTCTAAACTGCTAACGCCAACTACGTCAATTTCTCCGTTATCTAAAGTATCGGCAATGGTAGCATTAGCATCAATTTTTTTGTAAGATGCTAAACCTGTTATTTCAAAACGTTTCAATTTAAAAGTACCCGCAACGCCTCTAAAAAAACGATTTTCATCAAAAGAGCGGTATGGTTTAATGCCAACGCCGTATCGTTTAATACCCATTGGAGATGCAGATTTACCAAAGGCAAATCCTTGCCACAAAGTTAAACCCTGACCAAAAGTTGCTTGATAATCACCAATCACTAATGTCTTTACGAACTTAATGTTTCTAATAGCAACATGTCCTGTATAAAAATCAAAGCCTTTGGTTTGTCTGTATTCAGCTCGTTTTTGATTGGTGCCATCGTTTAATGGAATGCTATCAATTTTATTTCCGCCAATTTTAAATTCTTCACCAGCATCTTTTTCTCCAGCAATGGCAAAGGATACATTGTTATTGTATTGAAATGTATATCGTGCAAATATTCTATCTGCGCTACCTAGGTAATAACCATTTGGTTTTGCATTTCTTAAACTATCATTCACACCGTAACCTAATTGCGGTTCAAGAATTCGCTGGTAACGAGTTACAAATTCATGCTTGCCATCCTTAAACATTTCTTTAGCACTAAAGTGTGCCGAATTAAAATTATCGCTTACGTAAACAAATGGTAATATTTTTTTGATGCTTGCTAAATCAAAACCATCTACACTTTGTAACTCATAAATATTAATCAAATTGCCATTTTTAGCAAGATGCTTCATTAAGCTATTAATTTGAATGTCGTTTAGCAGTTGTAGCTCTTCCAGTTCTTCGCGTTTGGCTCTGTTTAAATTAATAGGATGTTTTTTATAATATACCCAATTATCGGTTAAGCTTGATAAATCGCCATCTTCGGCTTGCAATTGTTCGGATAGTATTTCAATATTTTGATTAAGACTTTCATCAACCTGCTCATTATTTTTGTTATTAATACTATCGTTTTGAGCATAGGATGTTGTAATGCCAAGGCACAATAGCAAGCAAATAAATATGTAAGCGGTTAATTTGATAGATTAAAGTTTTTCGGCTTCTTCGGTTGTATTTAATTTTTTTGTTTTGTCCTTACCAAAGGCATAGCTTAAACCAATTTGCGGCGAAAACCCTAATACATTATGATAAGCAGAACTTACATCTATTTTTAAACCATTATAATTTACACCTAAGCCAAAAGCTGCTTGAGTAGGGTAGGATGAACCACCAACACGTAAATAAATTAATGAAGAAGGATTGTATTCGATTCCGCCTTTGATATTTATTTTTTGGGCGGATGTTTTTTCGGCTTCAGCCACAATAAATACTTTTTTAGAAAAAACGTATTGAGCTCCAAATTTAAAAATGGTTGGAATTTTCTCGTTATTATAGTCAGTAATTTTAGCTCTAAAAGGATTATAAATATGAGTGGCAATGGTCATTTGCGGTAAAATTTTAGCGGTTAACCCAATAGAACCACTTACAGCATGTGCTTGCCCATAAATATCAGCAATTCGAGTATTCATATAATCAATCCCAACTCCCACGGCCACATTTTCGCTAAGTTTCATACCGTAACTTAAAGTTGCTTGCGATTCGCGGTAAAGGTTATAACCCATCGAAGAATAGCTTAACCCAAAAGTTCCTTTTTTAATAGGAGCAGCTACGGCAAATCCCGATTGATTCAATTCCTTTACAAAAAAACGGTTTTCGTAGAAAGCACCAACTTCTGTTTTTCTAACAAAAGCTAAACTTCCTTGGTTATTACGTGCACTCCAAACATCAAATAAAGTTGAAGATGCATGACCTAAGGCCGAAGAGCGGGCACCAATAGGTCCTTCGCCATTTGACGATAGTAAACAAATAGGCGTAATTATTAGTAATAGTAAAAATGACTTCATCTTAATTCAAATATAAATAAACTTATTTTATGTTTATGTATCAGGGTTAATATTTAACTAAAACTTAATGACTTTGCGATGTATTAGGTTTTCTTATAAGATTCGTTAGTTTAATTTATTATTTTAAAATACTCAATATCAGTTGTTTATAATATTTACATATATTATGAGTATACCATAAAAATTATTAAATTTGATTTACTGAGTTGTTTACATTTATCTATGAAGAAACTAATTTTATTTTTTCTATGTTCAATAGTTAGTAGTGTTCTACTATCTCAGGGCCATAAACCTTCCTACCGCGAAAAGTTTACTGAAGGGAATCATCTAATTATCGAGAAAAACTACTCATTAGCCTTGGTTAATTTTAAAGAAGCATATCTTATAGATTCGTCTTCTGCTAATATCCATTATAAATTAGGAATCTGTTATTTAAATTCTGGAACCGAAAAATACAAAGCCGTTTATCATCTCGAAAAAGCAGTCCAAAATACTACTCACGATTATTTAGAAGAAGATGTGACACAAAAAAAAGCACCAGAGTATGCCTATTACTATTTAGGAGAAGCCTATCGATTAGACTATAATTTTATTGCCTCTTACTTTAATTTTAAAAAGTTTAAAGATATTGTTGGTGGCAAAAACACCAAATTAACAGCTGATTTAGATAGACAATTATTAATCAATACTAATGCTCAAGAGTTTACAAAAGACTCATCAAAAGTGGTGATTGTGAGTTTGGGTGATAGTATAAATTCTCTATACCCTGATTATAGTCCTGTAATTTCTGCAGACGAAACAACACTTATTTTTTCATCACGAAGAACTGGTAGCACTGGTGGCGACAAAGTAACTGATGAAGGTAAGTATATGGAAGATATATATGTGAGTCATAAAAAGAAAGATGGCACTTGGAGTCTTGCAAAATCAATCGGACCTAATATTAATACCTGGGCCAATGAATCAAATATTGGTATTTCTCCCGATGGCCAAACTTTATTTGTTTCTAAAGATGTAAATGGTGGAGATATTTTTTACAGCACATTTGATGGAGATACATGGACTGGTTTAACTCCTATCATTGGTAATATTAATTCACCTGCACTCGAAACAAATGCTTCTATTTCGGTGGATGGAAATACGTTTTATTTTACAAGCGATAGAAAAGAAGGTAGTTATGGCGGGCAAGATATTTGGAGTAGCGTAAAATTACCAAATGGAGTATGGAGTTTACCAACAAATTTAGGTCCAACCATTAATACGCCTTATGATGAAGAAGCTCCTTTTATTCACCCAGATGGAGTAACTCTGTTTTTTAGTTCGAGAGGACATAAAAATATGGGTGGCTTTGATATTTTTAAAAGCACTAAAAATGCAGATGGTAAATGGAGCGAACCAGAAAATTTAAGAGCGCCAATTAATACTCCTGATGATGATATTTTTTACTCTCAATCTCCCGATGGTAAACGTGGATATTTTTCATCTATCAGAAAAGGAAATTTTGGAGATAAAGATATTTACAGAATTGATTTTGAGCGTTCGATAGCTGAACCATTAACTTTATTAAAAGGAATACTAACTTTTAATGGCACTAGTAAAATGCCTTCTAATGTAAAAATTATTGTAACCGAAGAAGGAACTAATCGTTTGGTGCAAGATATTAAGCCAAACGGATTAACCGGTAGATACGTGATGATTTTAGCGCCAGGATTAGAAGGGAAGACATATAATATTAGTTTCGAGGCAGATGGTTATCAGCCTTTATCAGTATCTATTATTATTCCACCAAACTCTTCGTATCAAGAATTGAGTAATGAATTTATGTTACAAATGGTTAACCTTGAAAGTAAAACTTTGGGTACGATGGGTGTAAAAGGAGTGGTGAGAAACAAAGAAGGTAAATCTATACCAGGTGCAACTATTAATATAAAAGATAATTTAACGGGGCAGTTATTAGAAACCTTTTTTACAACGTCCGATTCGGGTTCTTATTACTTTATTGTAAATCGGGGACAAAACTATAATATCTCTTATGAGGCAAAAGACTATTTGTTTCATTCCGAAAATATTAATATTCCTAAAGTAGCCGAATTCTCTACCTTGCAAAAAGATGTGATTTTAGATAAAGTAGAAGTTGGATCTAAAATAGTCTTAAATAATATTTTCTTCCAGTCTAATCAATCAATTCTTAGTAAAGAGTCTGAGATAGAAATTAATGAATTAGTTAAATTGATGAAAGAGTATCCTGAATTAGTGATTGAAGTATCGGGACATACAGATAGTAAAGGAAATGATGAGGCTAATATGAAATTATCTCAAGAACGATCACAAGCCGTTGTAAATGCTATTGTTAAAAAAGGCATTGATAAAGCAAAACTCGTAGCTAAAGGTTATGGCGAAACTGCCCCAATAGTTCCAAATGATTTGTCTGATGTAAAAGGGATGCAGCAAAACCGCAGGGTAGAGATGAAGATTGTGAAGTGATTTTCATTTAATACATAAAAAAACCTTGTTATTTATAACAAGGTTTTTTTATGGTCTATATTGAAGTAGCTTAGAAGACTAGTAATAAGTAGCTCTTCTTACTTCAGCAATATGTTTACTGAAACGAATTACTTGACGAGTATAACCATATTCGTTATCATACCATACATACAATACAATGCTCTTTTTATCTGGAGAGATAATAGTAGCGTTACTATCAAAAACTGAAGGGCAAGGATTTCCAATGACATCTGATGATACTAATTCGTTACTGAAAGCATATTGAATTTGCTCTACTAAAGAACCGTTTAAAGCATAATTACGAATGATTTCATTTACCTCATCACGAGTTACTTCTTTATTGATGTTTAAATTTAAAATAGCTAACGATACGTTTGGTGTTGGTACACGAACTGAGTTAGCAGTAAATTTACCTGCTAAATGAGGTAATACTTTTTTCAAAGCACTCTCCGCACCTGTTTCGGTAATAACCATATTTAATGCTGCTGAACGTCCACGACGGTATTTTTTGTGGTAGTTGTCCAATAAGTTTTGGTCATTCGTATATGAGTGAACTGTTTCGATATGTCCTTTTTGAATTCCTAATTCTTTATCAATTACATAAAGGATTGGCATAATCGCATTTGTAGTGCAAGAAGCCGCAGAGAAAATTTGTCCTTTTTTAACATCAACTGTTTCATGGTTAATACCGTGAACAACGTTTGGTACATTCCCTTTTGCTGGAGCAGTTAATAATACTTTACTTACACCTTTTGCTTTTAAGTGACGGCTTAATTCTACATCATCTCTAAAAACACCTGTGTTGTCAATTACTAATGCATTATCAATACCATAAGCTGTATAATCTACATCTTCAGGATTTTTTGCATCAATCATATGAACCGTATGCCCGTTTATAATTAAAGCTTTATTTTCTAAATCTTCAATAACTGTTCCAGGGAAAACACCATGAACAGAATCTGTGCGCAATAAATCGGCACGTTTAATAATATCATCATCACTGCTACCACGAGTTACAATAGCACGTAAACGCAATTGCTCACCTTTACCAGCTTGCGAAATTAACTCACGAGCTGCTAAACGACCAATACGTCCGAAACCATATAGTATAACGTCTTTAGGAGTAATAGTTGTTTTTGCACCAATTAAATCTTTTAATTTATTTGCAATAAACTCATCCACAGATTTGAAGTTTGCAATTTCTTGTTGGAACTCAAATGCTAATTTTCCAATATCAATTCTAGACGGACAAACATCTGCATTGTTAATAGCAGTTGCAATTGCTAATGTATCATTTACAGAGATTGTTTTTTTGACAATATTTTTAGCATATAAATGTAAATTCATCATTTCACTTACACTTCTATCTACTAATTGATTTCTGAATAAAATTAATTCAATAGATTTTTCGAACCATAATTTTCCGATAGTTCCAATTAATTCAATCGCTGCTTTCTCTTGAACAATCCAATCGTTTAGTTGCGTTTGGTAAGCTGCATTTGCTGTTTCTTTGGTTTGCATTTTTTCTTTTCTTTTTATATGTTACTTTATAGTTTGATAAATGATAAAAGATATAGGATTAATGAGAGCTTGATTCTTTTATCATTAATCTTTCATCATATATCTGATTTAATTAATCTTCATCATGCCCATAATCTTCTGGTATTTCATGATCATCTTCATTATCCAAATCGTCATCTCCACCAAATTCATCTTCCTCTTCACCAACATCTTCTCCTTCTTCAGCTTCCAAATGATTTAAGTCGCCTTCGTCAATTCCTACAGTATCATTTTTTATTGCTTTGTAAATTTCGCTTTCATCTGCAATTTCTGGATCATTTAACATCGTTGCAATTTGTTGATCAGCAGTTAATTCACCTTTTGCCATTTGTGCTTGCTTGTATTGTTTTGGTGGATTACCAATAGATTTTACGCAAGCAGGGTAAGTACCTTTTGGATTGTCGGGTAAAATTTTCATTAACTCAATACAAAATGCCCATTTTACAGCGGGGTCAAATACATACATGAAACGCTGACGCGGACTATCAATGTATTTAGCAATTTTTGTTTTTGACATTAGATTTTTAGGAGAAACTCCCTTTCGAACTTCATCGGCATCTAATGGTAAATCTTCTTCTCGTAATGTAATTTCTTGATCTTTTCTCCAGTAATCATCGCTAACAAAAAAAGCTGCCGCATGTTTTTTATCAAACTTGTAAGCATCTTGTATAGCATTATGAAAGTCCTCGAAGGTTTGTCCAGATAGGATTTCTATTTCTCGATAAATGTCTTCGTTATCTTCTATAAATAATTTAAATTTATATACTGCCATACTAATTAGTTCTTAGTTTTTAGTTATAAGTTTTTAGTTTTATTATCTGTTTGTAATAGCTATACTATTTTGTCATTGTTAAATTAACTAATAGTTGAATTATCACATTTCTATATTTTATTTACAATTGCATTATTACCATCAAAATTAAAATTCCAACCTTCTTTAAATATTTTCGGTAAGTAGCGTTTATATAATTTCAAACGCGCATTGCCTTTAATTTTATTTATTTTAGTATCCTCTGGATTGGAGTGTTGCTCCTCATCATCTCTGTCAATAGCATTAAATTCGTAGATGTTTACTTTAGTGTGTTGTTCCATAAAATCTTTAATGATTTCCACAATGGTATTCATTACTCTATAAACTTCACCTCTATTTGTTGTAACATATTCCTCACCATCAAACTCTTCATTAATTACTCCAAATACAATTGTTGCGTGCAAAATATTATCTTGTCTTCTTCCAAAACGAACTTCGTAACGCAAGCCAGAGGATGTATAAAATAATAAACTCCGGCACTTTTAATAGGAGGAAATTCAATTGGAAATGTAGCGCTATTGGGCATAAATAATTAAGCTAGGACAGAGTTTGTTTGTTTTTTAAATCGCTCAGCTAAAACTAAATCTTTTGTACCTCCTGAGTAATCATAAAATCCTTTTCCACTTTTTACGCCTAAATGGCCAGCAGTTACCATATTTACTAATAACGGACAAGGTGCATATTTTGGGTTGCCATATCCATCTTGCAATACTTTTAAAATATTTAAGCAAACGTCTAACCCAATAAAGTCAGCTAACTGCAATGGACCCATTGGATGAGCCATTCCTAATTTCATTACCGTATCAATTTCTTCAACGCCAGCGGTACCTTCATGTAAAGTAATGATAGCTTCGTTAATCATTGGCATTAAAATTTTGTTTGCTACAAAGCCGGGGTAATCATTAACTTCCGTAGGAATTTTATTTAATTTTTTTGAAGTCTCCATAATTAAGCTACATACTTCGTTGCTAGTTGAATAGCCACGAATAACCTCAATTAACTTCATCACTGGAACTGGATTCATAAAATGCATCCCAATAACTTTATCAGCACGCTTTGTAACAGCTGCAATTTGAGTAATAGAAATGGAAGAAGTATTACTTGCTAAAATAGTATGTGGAGGACAAATTTCATCTAATTGTTTAAAAATAGCCAATTTTACATTTACGTTTTCACTGGCTGCTTCTACTACTAAATCGGCGTTTTTTGCACCCTCTTCTAATTTTGTGAAAGTTTTGATGTTAGCTAAAGTCGCTGCTTTGTCGGCTTCAGTAACGGTTCCTTTAGCCACTTGTCTATCAATGTTTTTAGCAATTGTGGCCAAAGCTTTTTGCAACGCAGGTTCGCTAATATCTACTAGGCTAACTGAATAGCCAAATTGAGCAAATACATGAGCAATACCATTTCCCATAGTACCACTTCCTATAACTGTAATATTTTTCATAGTGTTTAGTTTTGAATAGATGCGAAAGTAAGATTTTTCCTTAATTTCCGAGCCGTAAATCTAAAAACGGTAAGTCATAAATACAAATAGAGTTTTAAACCTTTTATTAATGTGTATTTGATAACTTATTTTTTTATTTTAATTAATTTAAACCTATATATTTGTCAAAAATATGTTGATTTTAGAACAATTAAAACTATAATATAAACTTATGAACTTTCCATCAGAATTAAAGTACACTAAAGACCACGAATGGGTTCGTGTAGAAGGTAATGTTGCAACAATTGGTATTACTGATTTTGCACAAAAAGAACTAGGAGATATCGTTTATGTAGATGTTACTACAATAGGCGAAACAGTTGCTAGAGAAGAGATTTTTGGTACAGTGGAAGCTGTTAAAACAGTATCCGACTTATTTATGCCAATTTCTGGTAAAGTATTAGAAATGAATAAAGATATCGATAGCTCTCCGGAATCTGTAAATAATGATGCATACGGAAAAGGTTGGATGATTAAAGTAAGCGTTGATAACGAAGCTGAATTAGCTGATTTGTTATCTGCTGATGATTACAAAGCATTAATTGGAGCATAGTTTTAAATAATTTATATTTAAAACCTTCTGTGAAAACAGAAGGTTTTTCTTTTTTATATTCTTTTTGCTTGAACAAAAAGAACCAAAAATTCAAGGCAATTCGCCAACCTCCATTTGCCCCGCAATAGCTTCTCGAATGGCGGTTCGCTCCGAATTGCCAAATTCAGCCGCACTATTACCAACGTATGCAGTAATTTAAAAAAATACAATTAACAACAATAATAAATCTGCGCACATCTGCGTTATCTGCGGGAAACCAATATGATAAAACTACTTTTAAAATATAGTCTTTTATTAGCTATTTTATGGACACTCATTATATTTATATTATGTAGCACTCCTGGTCATTTTATACCAACAACCAATTGGCTCGAATTATTGAGTTTTGATAAGTTTGTTCATGCCAGTATATTTTTTACCTTAACTTTTTTATGGCTTTTAGTTGGGTTTAAAAAAAATAAGTTGTCTTTAAGTTTTATGATTTTTATCATCATTGCCTGTATAGGGTATGGTGGTTTATTAGAAATAATGCAAGCAAAAGCATTTAGTGAACGAAGCGGCGATTGGCTCGATTTTATTGCTAATAGTTTTGGATGCTTGATGGGATTGTGGTTTTTTAGTAAACAAAAATTCAGATTATTGCTTATTAATTAAAATAATAGAACGCAGATACCGCTGATTTAATAGGATTAAAACTGATTTTATCTTAAAATTATATTTATCTGCGTCATCCGCTTTATAAGTTTCATCCGCGTTCCATTAACTGATGTAAAAATAAAGGTTGGTAATAACGCCAACATTTTATTATTTACGGAATTTATAGTAAAAATTTGTACATTCGTTTGTCAATTAAGTTTCTTAATCTAATTAAATATAAAAATAATGACAAACTACAACACAAAATTTATGGCTTTGTTTGCCGCAAGTGCAATGCTAAGCAGCATGGCAACAGCCCAAAGCATTGCGCCTCAATCGGTAAACAGTGGCGGCACAAAAATGACACAAAGTAATGGCTCATTGAGTTTTACGGTGGGCGAGTTAGTTGTGTTATCTCAAACTGATGCCAATGGTAACACATTAGGAAATGGTTTTACATCGGGGGCAGCCGTTAGTACGTCTGTGCTATCAGTAATTGAAGCCAATAAAGATTTACTAAATGTAAAGGTTTATCCTAACCCAACTACCGAATTAGTTTTTGTAGATATTTTAGCCACCAAGTTAAGCTGGGTAACTATTGATATAGTTGATGTGCAAGGAAAACAACTGAGCACACAAAAATATGCCGGTATGAGTAACCACATTGGTATTAATACAGCAAGTTACACTGCGGGTACTTATTTTTTAGTATTAAAAGATGATGCCAATACCACTTTAGCAACTTATAAATTAATTAAACACTAAATTTTAAAACTTAAAACCATGAAAAAACTATTTACACTTTTAACCCTCGCTTTTTGCATCAGCAATTTATTAATTGCGCAAGTGCCACCCAATGCATTTAATTATAGCGCCGTAGCCCGCAACGCTGCAGGTGTGCCAATTGCCAATACAACCATTGGTATACAAATAGGAATTTTAAAAACATCCGCATTAGGTGCATTGCAATACCAAGAAAACCATTTTGTAAATACCGATGCATTTGGCTTATTTAATTTAACAGTTGGTGCAGGTGCGGTGCAAAGTGGCAGCATGGCTGCTATTAATTGGAGTAATGATAACTACTATTTAAAAGTTGGTATGGATGCCAACGGTAGCACTAATTTTTTAATCATGGGTACAACTCAATTACTAAGTGTGCCTTATGCCTTGCATGCTAAAACAGCCGAAAGTATTGTTGGTGGAACAACCCCCAATGTATATATACAAGCAGGCTCAAATGTAACCATTACAGGCACAGGCACGCAAGCAAACCCATATATTATTAATGCTGCAGCAACAGGCACAACAGGTGGCACAGGTAATTTAGTTTTACCTACCATAACTACTGCTGTCGCAACTAATATTACAAGTAATGGGGCAAGTTTTGCAGGCACCATAACAAATGCCAACGGAAACCAAATTATGCAAAGAGGCATTGTTTATTCTACTTCGCCTAACCCAACTATAAATTCTAATAATATAACGGTTGGCTCAGGTGTTGGAACATTTTCTTGTGTTACTGAATATAACCCAAGTGGTTTATCAAACGTATTGAATGCCGGTACTATTTATTATGCAAGAGCATACGCTGTTACAGAAAATAATATATCTGCTTATGGGAATGAGGTTACCTTTACCACATTAACTATTGGGCAGACTGGACCTGGCGGTGGTTTGGTTTTTTATGATAAAGGCAATACTATAGGAGGTTGGCAATATTTAGAAGCTGCACCAACCGACCAAAGCACTGGTATTGATTGGGGTTGTAATGGTACATCAATACCGGGCACACAATTTGCGGTAGGTAGTGGCGAAAGTAATACAAACCTTATAGTTACGGGTTGCCCTGGCGCCAATGCTTCCGAACTATGCTCTAATTTAAGTTTAGGAGGCCAAAGTGATTGGTTTTTACCATCTATTGCCGAATTAAATTTGATTTATAAAAATTTGCATCAATCTGGTCAAGGTGGCTTCGCTTCGTCGGCCCACTATTGGAGTAGTTCGGAGGGCGGCAACTACTACGCGTGGCTCTTCTACTTCTACTATGGCGACGCCTACTACAACAGTAAGTACCACACGGCCTATGTGCGTGCGGTTAGGGCTTTTTAACTATTTAACTATTTAACTATTTTACCAATACCGCGGAGCGGTCGATTTTAAAAATTATGGCATTGTATTATGATTTACCGGTTTTTAAAGATGTGTATCAACTCATTTTAAAGATTTTTGATTATACCAAAGATTTTCCGCGTGAGTATAAGTTTACACTTGGTCAAGATTTAAAACGAGATGGTATTAATTTGGTAAGAAGTATTTATAGAGCCAATAAATCGAAAGAAAAAATAACCTATTTAGAAGCTTTTTTAGATGATTTTGAATTGCTAAAACTCGAATTACGTTTAGCATCCGATATGAAACTTTTACCACTAAAAAAACACGCAGAAATGAGTATGCTGATGGATAGGATTGGTAAACAAATTACTGCTTGGCGTAACAGCCAGGCAGTATAGCCTGAACTTTTACTGTTATGGCAGTAAAGGGCGAGCAGTTTTAATTGAAAAAGGGCAATTGGACAGATGCGCGTAAGCGCATTCGTTAATATAAAAACTCAGTTGCTTTTTCGGCCAACTATTGGAGTAGTTCGGAGAACGACAACAACAACGCGTGGAACTTCAACTTCAACAATGGCAACGCCAACAACAACAATAAGAACAACACAAACTATGTGCGTGCGGTTAGGGCTTCTTCAATTAAAACAAAGAGGCTGTCTTAAAAGGACAGTCTCTTTTATTTTTGTCAAATCGAGCGAAGTCGAGATGCTTGATTATAAAGAGTTTTAAGTTCTCGACTTCGCTCGAACTGACAATTAAACCTACTTTTGAGATAGCCTCTTAATTTAAACTATGCAATTATTTTTATTTAAAAATAGTGAATATTCAGAAAGTAATGAAGTAAATGTAGAAGAACTATTTACGGCTTATTTTGGCTGCCGCAAAAATAAACGAAACACACAAAATGCTTTGCAGTTTGAAGTTGATTATGAGCACAATTTGTTTATGTTAAAAGAACAAATAGAAAATGGGACATACTATCCTGGAAGAAGCATTGCCTTTATTGTAAATAAACCTGTGAAACGAGAAATATTTGCAGCTGATTTTAGAGATCGTGTTGTGCATCATTGGCTCATTAATAAACTCAATCCGTTATTCGATAACCTATTTATACAAGATAGCTATGCCTGCCGCACAGGCAAAGGAACACACTACGGTGTAAAACAAGCAGATGGATTTATAAAATCTTGTTCAGAAAATTATAATAAAGATTGTTATATCTTAAAATTAGATGTTCTTGGATTTTTTATGCACATTAATCGGCAACTCCTTTATGTTTGGCTTGAGCAATTTATAAATCAAAACTATACCAAAAGCGATAAAGGATTAGTGCTAGAGATTGCTAAAAAAATCATCTTTAATAATCCGGCACAAAACTGTATTATTAAAGGCAATAAAAAAGATTGGGAAGGATTACCAAAAAATAAAAGTTTATTTCATAGTCCACCAAATTGTGGTTTACCTATCGGTAATTTAACAAGCCAAGTACTAGCCAACTTTTATATGCATAACTTTGATTATTTTATTACAAAAAAATTGGGGTTAAAGTATTATGGCAGATACGTTGACGATTTTATAATAGTGCACCATAGCAAGGATTATTTGAAGTCACTCATCCCACAGCTTTCCGACTTTCTGCTTTCCACTTTACAACTTACGTTGCATCCAAAAAAAATCTATCTGCAACATTACAGTAAAGGCGTAAAATTTTTAGGTACGGTAATTAAACCCAACAGAATTTATATTGCTGCACGAACAAAAGGCAATTTTTATAACGCCATAGAAAAACAAAACAAAATAATTAATGACCAAAAAATAACTAAAGCATACAAAGATGCTTTTTTAAGCAGCATGAATTCATATTTAGGTATTATGAAACACTATAAAAGTTATAAATTACGGAAAAATATGATTTTAAAAAGTCTATCCGTTTATTGGTTTAACCACGTATATCTTAGCGGAGGAATAACCAAATTTGTACTAAAAGTAAGACCAGTAAAGTTGCAATCGCCACTTTGTGCTCTTGTTGGTGTTATCACCAACAAGTAAAAATAATGTAAATAAGCTGTTGGTTATAACACCAACAGCGGCAAAAATTTTAATTATCTGCGTCATCAGCGTTCCATTTTATTTATGTAAAAATTACTGTTTGAGAAAATAACAACAGTTGTCTAAAACTAAGCGACATCAAGTATAAAATTGGCATCAATATGTAATTTAGAATGTAGTTTTTTAGCTAACTCCATATTTATTTTTCTTTTGCCTGTTAGTAGTTCCGATATACGAGCTTCGCTTACTTCTAACATCTTGGCTAGTTGTTTTTGTTTTAAATTCATTTCAAACATTTTATACCTAATCATTTCAGTTATTGTAGTTGGCGATTTAATTGGCATTAATGGAATGCTATCTTCATAGTTTTCTGCCATTAACGAAAGCTGCTTTAGTTCTGCTTTCACTTTTACAGGAAGCTTATCAAATCCTTGATTTTTAGTGGTTTTTTGAAGTATTTTTTCAATACGTTGCATTACTTCATTATACTCTTTTCTGTCGTTTATTTTTTCTGTTTTCATATGTGATATTTATTTTTTTTAATTGTCATATGGTATAAGCCATGTATCTTCATTTGTGTTTGTGCGTTCAGGCACATGGCTATTTCATGATTTCAAATTATTTAAGTTCGATAATAAAATATTTTTTAGTATATTATATTTTTGAGCAGTCAATTTTATCATACTCGGCATGTGTACCAATAAATCTTATAAACATGGTTCTTATATCAAAAAATATCATTACCACAATCCTATATTTATTTCCTTTAATATTAAAAACATATCTATCGTTGTTTACAAAATCAACCGTACTAAATGTCTTTTTTAACTCGTTAAGGTTTTTCCAATTAGCTTTTTTACATGTCTCATACCATTTATTTAATGCATCAATTGCATCAGCGTGTTCTACGCCAAAATCTACTAAAATTGTCTTAGAAATTATTACCATGTACCAAAAATTATATTACAAATATACAAATTAAATTACATATTTGGAAAGTTTATTTCGAAAATTTAAAGTATCAATTTGTGGAAACCCAGATTACAAATGATTTCATCTTAAAATCTTAATTATCCGCGTCATCCGCGTTCCATTTTATTTATCTAAAAATAACTGTCTGAGAAATCACCTCGTTGTCGCGGATTTGTAATCTGTGATAAAAAAATAATAGAACGCAGATAACACAGATTTAAATAGGATTAAAAATGATTTTATTTATTGTAATTAAAAAAAATAGAACGCAGATAACACAGATTTAATAGGATTTAAAATGATTTCATCTTAAAATCTTAATTATCCGCGTCATCTGCGTTCCATTTTATTTAAGTAAAAATTACTGTTTTAGGAAATACCTAGTTGTCGGGGATTTGTAATCTGTGATAAAAAAATAATAGAACGCAGATACCGCTGATTTAATAGGATTAAAAATGATTTTATTTGTTGTAATTAAAAAATAAATAGAACGCAGATAACACAGATTTAATAGGATTTAAAATGATTTCATCTTAAAATCTTAATTATCCGCGTCATCCGCGTTCCATTTTATTTATGTAAAAATAACTGTTTGATGAAATACCTCGTTGTCGCTAATTTGTATTCCGTGATTAAAAAAAATAGAACGCAGATAACACAGATTTAATAGGATTAGTGTAAATGGCTTGTTTAAATTAAACTTGCGCGAGGGATTGGAGCTGATGCACCCAAAATTTTTAAATGTTTTTTTAAAAAAAACTGTTATTGATAACATCTAAAGCAGCTAGACTCATTTTTTTGCAATTTAAACTTTCAAAACTTTTTAACTTTCAAAACATTTAAGCCTTTATAATAGTAAATTCGTACTCTCAAAAAACAATAAAATTATGTCAACTACAACCGAACATATCAAATGCCTTATCATTGGCTCTGGTCCCGCAGGATATACTGCAGCTATTTACGCATCTCGCGCTGATTTAAAACCAGTATTATATACAGGTTTAACACCTGGCGGACAATTAACCGAAACCACTGAAGTAGATAACTTTCCTGGCTACCCAAAAGGAGTTACTGGACCAGAATTAATGGAAGATTTAAAAGCTCAAGCAGAGCGCTTTGGAACTCAAGTTCGTTTTGGATTAGCTACTAAAGCTGATTTAAACTCATCGCCAAAACGAATTTGGATTGATGAAACCACTGAAATTACAGCTGATACGGTAATTATTTCAACTGGAGCATCTGCTAAATGGTTAGGATTGGAAAATGAAACACGCCTACGAATGAATGCAGGTGGTGTTTCTGCTTGCGCCGTTTGCGACGGCTTTTTTTATAAAGGACAAGATGTTGCAATTGTTGGAGCTGGTGATACCGCTGCAGAAGAAGCAACTTACTTATCTAAATTGTGTAAAAAAGTTTATATGATTGTTCGTAAAGGTGAAATGCGCGCTAGTAAAGCCATGCAACATCGTGTAAAAAATACTGCAAACATTGAAATGGTTTACAATAGCGAAACTCATGATATTTTAGGGAAAGAAATGGTTGAAGGAGTTGTTGTAAAAAATGGGTTAACTAATGAATTGCGCACTTTGGATGTAACCGGTTTTTTTGTGGCAATTGGTCACAAACCAAATACGGATATTTTTAAAGGGCAAATTAATATGGATGAGTTAGGATACATAGATGTAATTGCAGGATCAACAAAAACAAACCTTGAAGGGGTTTTTGCTGTAGGTGATTGCGCTGACAAAACATACCGACAAGCAGTTACAGCAGCTGGAAGCGGTTGCATGGGTGCTTTAGATGCAGAACGTTATTTAGCCGCTTCTGGAAAACATTAATAATTTAACGTTTACTAACTGTTTTATTTTACTATTTTGTGCTAAATTTGAGTTAGCTCTATCATGACTTTTAAAAGATTAACATATTTTATTTTAGTATTAGTAGCATCAAATGTCGCTTTTTCTCAATCTTTTTCCGGTCAAGTTGCTCAATTAAAACGTTATACCCCTGCAGAAATTATTGACCCTGATTTTGGTATTATTAGATACAATAAATTAGTGCCAATGATGGGAGGAGACTCTTTGAGATATACTAAAGATGGTTATAACGCTCAAAATTGGCAAGAGGATTTTTATGTAAGTGGTAAATTGTTACATAAAGGATTTTATGCTGATGGTTATATCAAAGTATTTAAAAACTATTATGAAAATGGTCAAGTAGAACGTTCTTTTTCTAGTACTGATTTGAAGCATAGTAAACTTGAAATTTTTTATGATGATGGAAAATTAAAATCATCAATTAATTACTACGAAGGAAATCCTCAAAATCAATATGATTTTTTTAGAAATGGAACACCAGAGTTCATTGAGGAAAATGATAAAAACATTGAATTTTTATATAAACGTAATTCATTTTATGAGAACGGGTTACCTGCTTCTATGTTTGAATTAGTAGATAAAAAATCAAAGAAATACATCAAGAAAGAGTTTTACGAAAATGGAAGATTAAAAGAAGAAGGATCTATGATTTTTAGAAAAGATTTAGGAGATTACCAAAAAGATGGACCTTGGACTTATTATGATGAAAAAGGTAATACAACTCAAACGGAAACCTATCAAATGGGAGAAAAACAATAGTTTAGTCTTAAAAATAAAAAAAAGTGATCAGCCAACTGGCTGATCGCTTTTTTTGTGGGTTTTAATGTTTGTTTTTTTTACAATCAGGAAAAATAACAATATCGCATAAATCTGGTAAATCTTCTAGATGACCTTCTTTATCTTCCGCTTTAATATTCATTAAACAAATTTTTGTAGCAAATTTCTTTTTCTTAGTTAAGAAGTCAATTGTTTTTTTTGGAAATGTGTTTCCTTGAACAGATGCTTGTCGAGCTACATTATCTTCTTTATAAAATATGGTAAATGATTTAATGGCTTGTTCGTGAGGATTGCCATATCTATCGAAAGCAATTACTTTATATTCTGTATCGTCAAAAGCAGCTTTAGCAAATAGTTTTTCTTTTTTTATTTTAATTGTTTGCACTTCTTCATTTTCTTGAGAAAATGAAATGCTTGTTAAAGATAAAAAGGCTAGTAGTAATGATGTTTTCAATTATTGAGCGCTTAATTTTTGTTTGATTAATTCTTTCGCATCATTGATAGTAATCTCATTGGCTTTCTTGAATTTATTTAACATCTCTAAAGCTGTTTTCAAAATAGACTCATCAATTTCCGCTTCCATTTCTTGTATAACGGTAAAGGCTTCAAAAGATACAAGAAAGTTTTCGTGACCAATTAATTCAATAAATACGAGGTAATCTTTACTGAAATCAAGTCCAGTTTCCCAGCAGGCAGCAATTAATAAAGCTTTTTGATCTAAGTTTTTAGTTTTAGCAATTGCATTTAAAATAAATGATTGCGCATTATTTTCTTTTAAAGCAATTAATGCTTCGTCTTTTTCTTCCCGAGTAGATTTACTGATGACTAAAGCAGTAACGTAATCGGCATTGCTAGTATCTTTTTTACTCATACCTTCGCTACCAATAATAATGGTGGCGTATTCTTTTTCGTCAAATAATTTAGCAGGATCAATTTCTGGAACAATGTCTCCTTTTAACTCCTCAGGTAATAAATCGTCTAGTTCGTGTTCTTCGTTATTTTTCATATCGCAAATTTACGGTTTTGATAGCTTACAAACTCATCATATCTTTTAATTTAACTGCTTGACGGCGAGAAATTTCGATTTCTTGCCCACCTTTTAATTTTACCATTAATCCTCCATTAAACCATGTTTCAATACTTTCTACCCAACTTAAATTAACAATGTGTTTACGACTTGCTCTAAAAAATGTTTTTTCATCTAATCGTTCTTCTAAGCTATTTAAGCTTCTTAAAATTAAAGGACGAAAATTATCAAAATACACACGCACATAGTTTCCTTCGCTTTCAAATAAACGAATATTGCTTAAACGCACAAACCATGTTTTTTCGCCATCTTTAATAAACACCTGATCGTTTTCGGTTAAGGGAGTGGTATTTTCTTTTTTCTCGGAAGTTTCTTTGAGAGTTAATTTTTTGATGGTTTCAGCTAAGCGCTCTGGCGATACAGGTTTTAGTAAATAATCATAAGCATTTACTTCAAAAGCTTTAATAGCGTATTCATCGTATGCGGTTACAAAAACAACATCGGGTAGGGCAGATACTTCTTCAATTAACTCTAAGCCTGTTTTACCAGGCATTTGAATGTCTAAGAAAATAACATCAGGATTTAACTCTGCAATTTTTTCTTTAGCAGACTGTGCGTTGTTACACTCTGCAATCACTTCAATTTCTTTATGAACTGCTAATAAATTTTTTAATTCCTGACGCGCTAAGCGTTCGTCATCAATAATAATTGCTTTCATATGTAGTTTTTTATTGTTTTTAGTTGTTATATGGTTTATTCAAGTTGTCTTCATTCATATTTGCTTTTTGGAAACATGAATAATTCATTTTTTTAGGTTTAAGTTTTTATAGTTATTTCACTGATGACATTTTTATCATCTAAATTTTTAAGATTAAAGCTTGCTTTTTTTCCAAACAATAATTCCAAACGATTTTTTGTATTAGCTACACCGAAGCCCGAATCTGTTTTAGTAATATCGCCTAGCTGACCTGTATTGATGATTTCTATTTTAAAACCTGTGTCTGTTTTTAAACTCACAATAGAAATATTTCCACCTTCTGGATATTTGCCAATACCATGTTTAATTCCATTTTCCACTAATGTTTGAATCATCATTGGAGGCACGTTTAAAGTTAAGGTTTGAGGATCAATATCAAAATTAAAGTGTAATCGTTCTTCAAATCGGATATGCTCTAATTCTAAATAATCCTTAACAAGTGCAATTTCTTCTTCTAACGAGATGTATCTGTTTTTATGCATCATTAAAGTATTGCGCAAAATGTTAGATAGTTGAGTAATGGCAATTTTCGCTTTTTTAGGATCTTCATCAACTAACGCTCTAATGCTGTTCATGCTGTTAAACATGAAGTGAGGGTTTAATTGTGATTTTAATTTATTAAGTTCTACTTCTTTTGAGTTAGCTTCTAATCGTAGGTTTTGAATTTCTGTTTTTTTATAGTTATCAAATAAGTGAAATCCGAAATAGATAACAGACCAAATAACAAATATCAATACCAAACTTAATATTTTTGAAGTGGCTGCTAGTAAGTCGATAGACTCCAAGTTACTGCTGAAGATATTGACGATACTAATATTGATAATAAAAAATAGGATCGACATCACTAAGGATGCAACTAGTATTAATGGGATTTGAATTAATAAACTAAAACGTAATACATTAAACTTTAAAATTAGGTAACGATAAGCGTGTGTAATAGTAATACCCAGTGGCAACCAGATTAAAAATAATAAGATGTCTTTTAAATTGGTATTGTAACTTAGTTTAAAAAAAATCAAATTAATAGCAGCATATAAACTCCAGCCAATAAATTGACAATTCCAATATATGTTATGTTTTTTACTCATTTTTTAAAGACTTAAATGACATAAGGGATTATTTGACTTAAGAGACAACGAGTCTTGTGTCTAATCGTCTTGATTCCCTTCCGTCATTTCTAATTAATTCCCAACCATGTTTTTCTAGCTATTACTTGTTGCTCGGTTGCTTTTTCATTAATATCAATAACATCAGTTTCGGTTACTTTAACGGGTTTTACTTTAGCTTTCAATTTTTTAATGGTTTCGCTTCCTTTTTTATCTTTTCTTAAAACTTCAATTTCTAATTTGTCGCCTGTTTTAGCATTTTGCATGTAACCACCTAAAACATCTTTGATATTATCTAAAGTTAGTTTTCTGTTATTAAAAGTTATAATTTCATCACCTTCTTTAAATTTTAATTTCTTTCCAAAAGCATCTAATTTATCAGTATTTACAACTACTAAATGATTGGTTTGAGGATTATATCCCACTGAAATACCTCCTAAAGTAATTTTTTCGCTTTCAACTTTTTCAGCATAATTTAAACCAACCATGGCAAATATATCTTTGTATGGTAAGGGTTTATTACCAGCTACATGATTATCTAAAAAGTAGCGTATTTCTTTATAAGTTAATTTTTCAATATCATTAAATAAATCTTCATCATTAAACGATTTTGTTTTGCCATATTGTTTTGCTAGATCTTTCATTAACTCTTGTGTTCCGTATTTTCCGTTGCTGTAATAACGCAATTGAATATCTAAACACATACCAATTAATGCACCTTTTTCATAAACGTTGTTGTACTGTTTTTTGTATTTATCAAGCGCATATTTACTCATAACGGTAAATGGAAGAGTGTCAATGTAATTCTCGCGATTGTTTTGCATTTTCTCTACCATAATTTCAAAAAAGGCATCATATTCAATTAAGCCTGTTTTTACCTGCATGTGATGTGCTGCATATTCTGTTAAGCCTTCGTATAACCAAAGGTGCTTGCTCATTTTAGGATTATTAAAATCAAATTCCCCAATTTCTTTTGAGTGAATACTTAAAGGTGTAACAATATGAAAAAACTCGTGAGCGGCAACATTTCTTACTTCTTGTGCAATGACTGAGGTATCAGCTTCTGGTAAAAAGTAAAAAGAAGAGTAGGAATGTTCTAATGCTCCTGATGCACCGCTTAAGGATTCTTTATCCGTGAAGTAAAATAAGAATGCATATTTATCAATTGGTAATTCACCTCCTAAATATTCAGCTTGAGCAAATAACAATTCTTTTAAATTACGAGCAATAAAATCAGAGGTCAACACTTTGTTGGGAGAATAAACAGAAATTAATATTTGTGATTTTCCAATGTATACAGTAGCAGTATCGGGCATAGTATACATGATTGGGGAATCAATTAAGGTATGGTAATTAAAAATAGATAATACATCTTTTGTTTCACCACTTTTTAAATCTGTCATGCTTGTAGAAGCGAAAAAACCTTTTGGCTTGGTAACTTCTAAAATAAAGTTGGTTTCAATGATGTTTTTAAAATAACCGAAAAAACAGTGAGTGTTTAACGAAAAATTTTTTCCTTCTTCAATATTACTGCCGCCTGGCTCAAAAACAGTTTTATCTCTTTTTGTACTGTCTGCAAATGATTTGTCGTAGCTACTTATATCCCAGGTATCATCTACATCATATGTAATTTCTTTAATGGCATTTGCCGGCGAAAGTTTATAGGAGTTTTTATCTAATTTTGTGATTGTTATTACTTTTCCATCTTTCCCTTCTACTTTAAAATTAGAAACAAATTTCCCAAAATCATATACTTCATAAGTTCCCGGTACCATGGCTGGAAACATAAATACAGTTTCATTTTCTGAAATATCTGGTGGAATTAATTTTACACTTAATTTATCATCTTTAACCTTCGTTAAATCAACAAAATAATGATAATCACCATCAGCAAAGGCTTGATTGATAGATAAGAAAGTAGTAAGTATTAAAAAGGCTTTTTTCATATGTAGATATTTATTTTTTTAATTGTCATATGGTATACGCCATGTATCTTCCTTCGTGTTTGTGAGTTTCGGCACATGGCTATTTCATATGTAGATATTATTGTTTTTAATTATCATATGTTATACGCCATGTATCTTCATTTGTGTTTGTGCGTTCAGGCACATGGCTATTTCATATGTAGATATTTATTTTTTTAATTGTCATATGGTATACGCCATGTATCTTCATTTGTGTTTGTACGTTCAGGCAAATGGCTATTTCATATAATGTTGATTATCGAATTATTAAGTTCCAGTTTGAGAGTTTGTATTTTTTGAATAGAATGAAAAAACAAATTGAGGCCATCACAATCCACGTAATAAATTCTCCTCCCGGATTTTCGGATGATGTATAAAAAATGGCATCGGTTTGTAACACTGAATTTTTTGAGCAAACTAATAAACTCGACATTAAGTTATTTGCACAGTGTATTCCCATAGCTAGTTCAGTACCTTCATCCAATAAGGTTAAAACTCCTAAAAAAGCACCAAAAAATATGTAGTAAGGCATCATAATTAATAAGCCATGTGCCTTAGCTTCGGGATTAGAGGCATGCATTAAACCAAATAAAACGGATGTGATAATTAGTGGCATTATCCCGTTTTTAAAAGCTAAGCCAAAACCCTGCATTAAATACCCCCTAAAAATTAATTCTTCCGTAGCTGTTTGGATGGGAATGAAAATAATAGCCACAACAAATAAAATAAAAAAATTGCCGGCATCAAAGCGTAGTTCTATTTCTTCGGGGGAAGTAAGATAAGATACTAGTGTAAGAACTAAAATTAATACAGCCCAAATACCAAATGAAAAAAAGTATCTGTTCCATCTAATTTTTTCAAATCCTGTATCGATAGATGATAGAGGCTTTTTTTGAACAAACTTTAAAGCCAGCCATAAGAATAATAGTGTAAACACAAACATTCCCATCATTAATGCTAAAAGCAATGATTTGTTAATGCCTATTTTTTCGGGGTTAAATAAAATGTTGGGATTCTCTGAAATATCAGTCATGCTATAGCCATGATTTATTGCCATAGTTACTAGTGGAACCATCATGATTAGTTGGAATGATAGGTACCCTATAAATGCGGATACAATTCCAAATAAATAATGCCAAAATTCATTTTTACCAGTTACTAAACCTTTAATTAAAAAAAGGTTGTTAAATGGGAAAGGATTTTCGGGTTTATTAATGCTATTTTCTTGAAGTTCCATACTACACAAATTTATCATTTTTATAGTTTTATAGGTATTTAATACACCAAAGGTTTATTAGTCAATTTATCGGTTATTTTAAACTCAATTGATTTAGGTAATATGAGGAATATCAGAGAATAAGAACTATTTCAGTTACTATAATCTTTTATATTTGCAGCATGATTTTATTACGATTTAGCACTATTGCCTTATTCTTTACATTTATATTATCTTCATGTGGAAGTGAATTGCCAAATACCGAAAAAGCATTAAAAGAACCTTCAACAATTGAAGACTTAGGAGAATTGTTATTTCATGATTCTATTTTATCAAGAGGAAATCAAGTAAGTTGTGCCTCTTGCCATAAACCAGAGCATGCCTTTGCAGATAATACAACTGTTAGTTTTGGTGTGGATAGTTTAAAAGGCCATAGAAATACGCCAAGTGCAATGAACCAGTCGTCTCGTAACTTTCAGTTTTGGGACGGAAGAATGGAAACCTTGGAGGAGCAAGCAGCAGGGCCAATTGAAAATCCTGTAGAAATGGATATACCTTTATCATTTGCCGTTGAAAAATTAAATAAACACTCTCAGTATAGAAAATTCTTTATTAAAATTTTCGGACATCCAGCGGATAAAAAATCGGTGACAGATGCCATTGCTGCTTTTGAAAGAACTTTAGAAACAAGTGATACTCCTTTTGATAATTATACTAGTGGAAAAGATACTATGCAATTTTCTGCCTCAGCAAAACGGGGACAACAAATTTTTAATGTAAAAGGTAAATGTTTTGATTGCCATTTTGGACCAGATTTTACTAATGATTTTTTTAGAAATATTGGTTTATTCAATGGTAAAGATTTAAATGATAGCGGCCGTTTTGAAGTAACTCGCAATCCAGAAGATATTGGCAGATTCAAAACCCCTGGTTTAAGAAATATTGCCATGACAGCACCCTACATGCACAATGGTATGCATAAAACGTTAAGAGAAGTGATTGATTATTATAACGAGCCTGATAAGTTTATTAGTAACTCAGTAAACAGAGATACGTTATTAGCCAAGCCTTTGGGTTTAACTGAGCAAGAAAAGAAAGATTTAGAAGCATTTTTAATGTCGTTGACAGACGCTAGATTTGTGAAGAAGAAGTAATTCTCAATACCTTTTCAGTATCCTGATTTACCTTGCACCTATCATCTACACGATGCCCAACTACCCATACAATATGCTCTTTGTTTTCTAAAATCCAAGTAGCTTCTTTTTCAAATAAAGATAGTTTTTGATCTTTAAAAAAATCACTTAGCTTCTTAAAACCATTTAATCCCAAGGGTTTAAACTTGTCGCCTTGTTTCCACTTGCGGAGCGTTAATGGAAACAAATTATCAGAGAAGGCAATCGTAATTTCATTTTTATCTTTAGAAAATTCTCTTTGAGAAGTTTCTTCAAAATTTAATTTAATTGGTAAATGAGTCGTGTTAGAAATGGATTTAATAACGAATACTTTTTCAGATGGTTCTTTTTCTATTATCTGAACAATAATATATTTTCTATCCACTACTAATTGATGTGTGGAAGATGAGAATTGTTTTCCTATTATTTGTTTGTCAGTTATTAAAACCTCAGTTAATTGCTTTATTTGGCTTGTTTTAAAGTTTTTGAGGTATAGCCATTCAAATAATAAAGTTTCTTTTTGTGCTTCTTGCAACAATAAATTTATATCTATAAAGAGCTGATTATTTTCTTCTTTACAAATGATTTTAAATTTTTGATTTGCAAATTCAGCAACAATATCTGCTGATTGTTTAAAGAATTGAATTGAAGTAGAAAAGGTTTCTTCTAAGGAAGGATTCAGTTTTTTTAATTCTGGAATAATTTGGTGACGAATAAAATTACGTTTGTATTTTACTTCTTGATTGCTGCTATCTTCTCTAAATAATATTTCGTTTTTTTTAGCATACTCTTTAATCTCCTCTTTAGTAGCAAATAATAAGGGTCTCACAATATCATGTTGCTTTTCTGGAATGCCCTGTAATCCTTTAATACCTGTGCCTCTTATTAAATTTACAAACACCGTTTCTACATTGTCATTAGCATGATGGGCTGTTAAAATAAAATCAAAACTATATTCTGTTTTTAAGGCTTTAAACCAATTATAACGCAATTCACGAGCCGCCATTTGTATGGATAATTTATGCTCAGCCGCATAAGTTTTCGTGTCAAAATAAATGATATGAAATTTTGCATTAATCGTCTTGGCAAAGTTTTCACAAAAAGCTGTATCATCTTTTGCTTCCTGACCTCTTAATTGAAAATTACAATGTGCTAGTTCTATGCTATAACCTGCTTTGTGCAATAAATTAGCTAACACAAACGAATCTACACCGCCACTAAAAGCTAGCAATAGTTTGTCTGTTTTGCTAAAAAGCGTATTTTTATTGATATTTACTTCAAATCGTATAAGCATATTTCAAATTTACATTTATTAAAACGAATGCAAAATTTTTTAAATCTTCAGCATTTATTCATTATAAACAAATAATCAGTTTAAACGTTAAATTGTCAATTAAAATATCTTTCTTTTACCAAAGAAAAGGATAAATTAGTGCTTTAAAAATTTCGAATATATTATGAGTACTCAAAAAAATATAACAGTTGTTGGAGCCGGATTAGTTGGTTCTTTAGTATCTATTTATTTAGCAAAACGTGGCTATAAAGTTGATGTTTATGAACGTAGACCTGATATGCGTAAAGCAGATTACATTGCTGGTCGTTCAATTAACTTAGCTTTAAGTGATAGAGGTTGGAGAGGTTTAGAAGGTGTTGGTATAGCTGATGAAATTAAAAAAATTGCTATTCCTATGTATGGTAGAGCTATTCATATGAAAGATGGTTCATCAACTTACCAAGCTTACGGTAAAGATAATCAAGCTATTTATTCCGTTTCTCGTGGTGGTATTAACATGCGATTGATGGATTTAGCAGAACAACAACCAAATGTAACATTACATTTTGAGGAACGTTGCGATAAGTTAGATAGAAAATCAAACGAGTTATCATTTTATAATACAAACACTAATAAATCAACAAATATAAAAAGTGATATTATTTTAGGTTCAGATGGAGCCTTTAGTGCGGTTCGTACTCAAATGCAATTTCAATCAGATCGGTTTGATTATCAACAATTTTATATTGACGCAGGTTATAAAGAATTAGTGATTCCTGCAGGGCCTAATGGCGAATATTTAATAGAAAAAAATTGTTTACATATTTGGCCTCGTGGTAGTTTTATGATGATAGCTTTACCTAATATGGATGGCAGTTTTACCTGTACTTTATTTTTTCAAATGGAGGGTGAATTATCTTTTGATTCCATTAAAACAAAAGAAGACGTTTTGACTTTTTTTAAAGAAGAATTTCCTGACGCTATATCTTTAATGCCAACTTTATTAGAAGATTGGTTTACAAATCCAACATCAAGTTTAGTAACCGTAAAATGTAAACCTTGGGTGTGGGACGAAAAAATTGCTTTAATTGGAGACGCTTGTCATGCTATTGTGCCTTTTTACGGACAAGGTATGAATTGTGGTTTTGAAGATTGTGTAGTTTTAAATGAATTAATGAATAAGTATGGCGACTTAAACGGGCCTTGTTTAAAAGAATACGAAACATTACGTAAACCTGATGGTGATGCGATTGCTGATTTAGCCATTGCAAATTTTATTGAGATGCGAGATAAAACTGCTGATAAGACGTTTTTATTACAAAAGAAAATTGAAGCTCATTTTAGTGCCAAGCATCCCGAAAAATGGATTCCTTTATACAGCATGGTAACTTATAGTCCAAATATAAGATACAGCGAAGCCTTAACAGCCGGCAATAAACAACAAGCTATTATGGATAAAATAATGGTAATGCCTGATATTGAATCTAAATGGGATAGTGTAGAGGTTGAGAACGCCATTTTAAATTCCTTGTAGTAATGGACGAAAGATTAGTAGCTTTTGAACGGTTGTTAAATATTATGGATGATTTAAGAGCGAAATGCCCTTGGGATCAAAAACAAACCATGGAAACGTTACGTCACTTAACCATTGAGGAAACATACGAGTTAAGCGATGCCATTTTAAAAGGTGATAAAAACGAAATTAAAAAGGAGATTGGTGATATTTTATTGCACTTAGTTTTCTATTCTAAAATTGGTAGCGAAACAAATGATTTTAATATTACCGATGTGATTAATTCGTTATGCGAAAAAATGATTTTTCGTCATCCGCATATTTACAGTGATGTAAAAGTTAAAGATTCTGATGAAGTAATTCAAAATTGGGAGAAGTTAAAACAAAAAGAAGGAAATAAAGGCGCATTATCTGGAGTGCCAAACAGTATGCCTTCGCTGTTAAAAGCATTGCGCATACAAGATAAAGCCAGAGCTATTGGTTTTGATTGGGAAGATCCAAATCAAGTATGGGAAAAAGTACAAGAAGAATTAGCTGAGCTACAAGTAGAAGTAGCTTCCATGCAGTCCGCTAAAGATAAAGAATCGAAAAGTAAAATTCATTATAAATTAGAATCTGAATTAGGAGATGTGTTATTTGCTTTAATTAATTATGCACGCTTTTTAAATATAAATTCTGAAGATGCTTTAGAAAAAACAAATAAAAAATTTATGTCTCGTTTTAATTATATGGAACAAAAAATTTTAGCACAAGGCAAAGCATTGGCAGATTGCTCTTTAGCTGAAATGGATGTGTTTTGGAACGAGGCTAAAAAGTTAGAAATTTGAATTTAGATTTAAGATTAGTAAATAAATCTTATGTCTTAAATCATAAATCATTACAGTGTCACTACTAAACAACATAGCTAACTACTTACTTTCTTCAAAAGAAAGTCCTAAATGCGCAAAGCAATTTGTGCCGTGGAGTCAATTATCTAATGTGTTAATTATTGCTTTTGATAATCAATTGAGTAATGTAGTTAATTTTATTAATGCTTGCCAAAAAGAGAATATAAAGGTTCATGTTGCTGTAATTTATGATGGTAAACCTGAACAAACACCAAAACCAAATTTTGACCATCATATTTTAGATAAAAAACAATTTAATTTTTTTGGAATACCAAATCAAGGAACAATTGAAACGCTTAATTCCAAACATTTTGATACATTAATTAATTTGGGAGATGCTGAACAAATAAAATCGTTAGCTATAAGTAAATTAGTTACGGCTAAATGTAAAATCAGTCATTTTCAAAATCCTATTTTTGACATAAGCATTGATGGAGATAAAACAACTAATAGTTCAAAATTTTTAGAGCAAGTAATTGTATATTTACATATGATTAAAACAACCCATAAATAATGATACAAGCAACAAATTTTACAGGAACAGGTGTAGCAATTGTAACACCATTTACTACCAAAGGAGATATTGATTTTCCGGCATTAACAAAATTAGTTGAGCATTTAATAAAAGGTAGAGTAGAGTATATTGTCGTTTTAGGAACTACTGGCGAAACAGCTACATTATCAAAAGAAGAAAAACAACAAGTGATTGCTCATATCATTAAGGCAACTAAAAAACGGATTCCGTTAGTTTTAGGAGTAGGTGGCAATAATACCGCAGAAATAGTGATGCAATTAAAAAAAGATAATCTTTCTGGTTTTGATGCTATACTATCTGTTTCTCCGTATTATAATAAACCTTCACAAGAAGGAATTTATCAGCACTATAAAGCAATTGCAAAAGCAAGTCCTTTGCCAATTATATTATATAATGTACCAGGACGCACCGCTTCAAACATTACTGCTGAAACAACTTTACGTTTAGCAAATGAATTTAAAAATATTATTGCTATTAAGGAAGCTAGCGGTAACATTGAGCAATGCATGAAAATTATTAAATACCGTCCTGATAATTTCTTAATTATTAGTGGTGATGATAATTTAACCTTACCATTAATTGCGAGTGGCGCTGATGGAGTTATTTCTGTTGTGGCAAATGCGTATCCGAAAGATTTTAGTGATATGGTGCGTTTTGCCTTAGTGCATGATTTAAAGAATGCGCAAAAATTACATTACAAATTAATGGAAATAACTGAGCAATTATTTGCAGATGGCAATCCTGGCGGAGTAAAAGTAGTATTAGCAAAAAAGAAAATTACTCAACCAACCGTTCGTTTGCCACTAGTTGAACCTAATGATACAGTGAAAGCGAAATTGAAGAAAATTGCTTATTAAATAATCTCCCGCAGATCTCACAGATATTCGCAGATTAATTCAGCGCTAATCAGCGAAATCCTCGGGACAAAATTTTTAACCTATGTTAGAATTATTAAAACAACCTTGGAAATGGTACGTTGCAGGTGTCCTTATTGGATTAACGGTTCCTGCGCTATTATTAATTGGCAATAAATCCTTTGGAATTTCATCTTCGTTACGTCACATATGTGCAGCTTGTATTCCTGCTAATATTAAATTTTTTCAATACGATTGGAAAAAAGAATCTTGGAATTTATTTTTTGTAGGAGGCGTTGCTATTGGTGGCGTTATAGCATCTTATGTACTAACCAACCCTAACCCAATGGTTATTGCAGAAAGTACTAAACAGGCATTGGCTGCTAATAATGTAACAGACTTCGAACATTTATTACCAACCGATATTTTTAGTTGGAGCAGTTTATTAACCTTACGTGGTTTTATATTTATGGTAGTAGGTGGTTTTATGGTTGGTTTTGGAACCCGTTATGCCGGTGGTTGCACAAGCGGCCATGCCATCATGGGTTTGTCTAATTTACAGTTACCTTCTTTAATTGCAACCTGTTGTTTTATGATTGGTGGCTTTATTATGACGTGGTTAATCTTACCTTTTTTATTAAATCTTTAATCAGTAAATCATGACAACACAAAATTTAAAAAATGTAGAAAATGATGAGTTTGAATTAAAGGCAACTTGCATCAATAATTCAGATATTAAAAAATCTTGGACTGCAAACTTAGTGTATGCATTTATAGGAATGTTATTTGGAATTGTATTTGTGAAAGCTGAAATCGTAAGTTGGTTTCGCATTCAAGAAATGTTTCGATTTGAATCGTTTCACATGTATGGCGTTATTGGAACAGCTGTAATTGTAGGTATGATATCTGTTTTCATCATCAAAAAATTTAATTTAAAAACATTAGATGGCGAACAGGTAATATTAACACCAAAGCCCTTTAATAAAGGAATTATTATTGGTGGTTTAATTTTTGGTTTAGGTTGGTCTATTACTGGCGCATGTCCAGGCCCATTGTTTGCGCAAATAGGAAGTGGTTATAATGTAATTGTTATTACTTTTTTAAGTGCTGTTGCTGGTACTTGGGTGTATGGCTACTTTCAAGATAAATTACCTCATTAGTATTTTCATTTACTAAGAGTTATTGCTTAATTATCTTTTTGTAAGAGATTAAACTACCTTGTTGTATTTTTATCTGATAAATTCCATCTGCTAAATATTTCAAACTTAATTTTATTTCAATAGCGTCACTTTTTTGTGACAAAATTAACTTTCCTGTTGAAGAATAAATTTCAATTACATCTATTTTTGTATTGTTGTTTACAGAAACAATTAAATCATCAGTAAAAGGATTTGGAAAACTCTTTATTATTAAAGATTCGCTATTTAAAAGTTTGATGTCGGTTGTCCCACCTGTAGAAGCTTTTGTTCGAGAATACCATATGTCTAATGAACCATCTCTTGTGCTTCCCCAAACTGTATGTAAGGTATCATTTCTTAAAGCCATACTCATAACATCATTTCCGCTTTCTGCTAATATATTTCCATAAGTTTCAAGTGTACTACTTATTTTAAAATTGGGTGTAAAAGTGGATGAGCCTGATGCTCTAAATGCTCCATAAATTTCAGATGCTCTCGCGTAACCAGGTCCTGAACCATTTCTCCTATCTCGCCAGGTAATAGCTAAATCACCATTAGAATCAAAGTCTCCCCAAACCAAATCTTGCATTTTTCCATTATTTAGTGCATCATCATTAATGCGCATTAAAGCCGACCAGCTAGTGCCTCCGTTAAATGTTTCCGTCATATAAATATCATAATCAACACCACTTAAACTACCTATTGTTAAAAAAACATAATGATTACTGTTGGTAGGATTTATGATGACTCTATAGCTCAATTTAGCTGAATCGTTTGATGCAGCAGTACTGAAGGAAGAATTGAAAACAGTACTGTAATTAAAGGTGCCACCTCCGTTGGCTGTTTTAGCTAAGATAAATTTGGCAAATACACTTTGTGAAGGTAAATAGCTGGGGTAAATTGCAATCACAGTATTCCCCGTTATTGCAGGAACTGCCATTGAGGCAGCAATAACATTTCCAACTAAAAAATTTGTAGTATCAAGATAGCGCCAAGTATTAAAACTAGTTCCTCCATTTGATGAACTTATAAAATACGGCCGATTGGGTGGTAAAATCCAAGGCGCAGGTTTTGTGGTTACATAAACATTATTGCCCGAATTACTTACAGCTAACCAAGGTCTATCTATAGGTCTTTTGGCGCCATCACTTAAAGCATCTATTATTTTAACTGGCACACTCCATGTTGTTCCACCATTTAATGATTTTGTTAAATAAACTCCACCCGAATCAGGTGACTCTCTATAATCAATATAAGTTAAAAATAATTTTCCATTACCATCAAAAGCTATTGAAACATCTGCCGATTTAAAATTTGGAGACATATGCGGCAAATTAACTGCTGTTGACCATGTTTGTCCGCCGTCAACAGATTTCTTCGTTTTTATAGTTAAAGCTGTTCCGCTTCCAAAAACATAACCCATCCATGCTACTACAATGTTTTGATTATTTGTGGGGTTAATGGCAATATAAGGTTCGCCTTCGAAAACAGTTAAGTTTGTTAAATTTAAATTTTGAGAATAAGTAAACCCAAATTGAATTAACAGTAAAAATAATAACAGCTTTTTCATAAAAAATTTATGTTTAGACTTTAAAATAATTTAAAAGTTTAATGAGTTAATTACAAATTCGAATAATAAATACTTATTAATAAAGTTAGGACAATTAATCAAATTATAATATTTGTTTTGATGTATTTCTTTAAATTTACCTATCAAAACAAATATCATGGATTTATCAATATTAAAAACAATGTGTGCTATTCACTCCCCTAGCGGAAACGAAGTAGCCATGAAAGAATTTTTATTAGACTATATTAAAAAAGAATCTAAAAACTGGAAACACAAACCAAAGGTCATCCACGGTAAAGGTTTTCAGGATAATATTATGTTGGTGTTTGGTAAACCTCGAACCGCCATTTTTGCTCACACAGATAGTATTGGTTTTACCGTACGTTACGGAAAACAATTAGTAAAAATTGGTGGACCACGTATTGAAAAAGGTTATGAATTGGTAGGAAGCGATAGCAAAGGTAAATGCGAAGCTACTTTGAATGTGGTGAAAGACACCATGGAGTATAAAGCTAAGCGTAATTTTGATACAGGTACTGAATTAGTATTTAAAGCTAATTGGAGAGAAGATAAAGACTACGTTCAATGTTGTTACATGGATAACCGTTTAGGTTGTTATAATGCTTTAAAAGTAGCTGAGACTTTAAAAGATGGTGTGATTGTATTTAGCACTTGGGAAGAACACGGAGGCGGAAGTGTATCTTACTTACAAAAATATTTAGTCGATAATTATAAAATTTCTCAAGCTTTAATTTCTGATATCTCTTGGATTTCGGATGGTGTGTTTCCAGCAAAGGGACCAGTGATTAGTATGCGTGATAGTTTAATTCCTCGTCGTAGTTATATTAATAAAATCATTGATATTGCTAAAAAACATAAAGTGGCTTATCAAATAGAAGTAGAAGGATCGGGTGGAAGTGACGCGAAGGAATTACAAATGGCAGAAAACGTTTGGGACTGGTGCTTTGTTGGAGCAGCCGAACAGTTTGTGCATACACCCAACGAAAAAGTTCACAAAAAAGATATTGAAGGTATGATTGAATTATACAAAGCCCTGATGAAGGATTTGTAGAATTTTTTTATTTAACTGTTGTTAAGGGAATGTTAGTTATTAGTATTAGGGTTTAGTTCCCATCTCCCATAATTTTTACCGTAATGTCATTCATACTATCATCCAATTTCAATTGGCAACCTAAACGAGAAGTATCCGTAATATTAGGCAAAGTATCTAACATCGCCCATTCATCATCAGATATAGGGTGTAGCTTATCAAATCCATTGATAACTTCAACATGGCAAGTAGCGCATAATGCCATGCCGCCACAAGTAGCTAAAATATCATAATCGTTTCCTTTTAAAAATTCCATTAAACTTAAACCCATATCAGTTGGAGCAACTAAAGTGGTAATGGTATTATCTGGATTTTGTAAGTTGATGTTAATGTCTGTCATAATGGTACAAAAATAAAAAATCTCCACTAATTGAGGAGATTTTTTTTAGAATTTGGATTCTATAATTTAAAACTCATTAACTCCTTGAACGGTTGTATATTTCATGGTATACTTAACGCCAGGATTCATATATTTGTATGCGCTGTGGCTCATTAATGCTGCTTCATGGAAACCACACAAGATTAATTTTAACTTGTTTTTATACGTATTAATATCGCCAATAGCGTAAACACCTTCAATATTTGTTGAATAATCGTCGGTGTTTACTTCAATTGCACTTTTATCTATATTTAAACCAAAGTTTTCAATGGGACCTAATTTAGGACTTAAGCCAAATAACGGAATTAAATGATCAGTAGCAATAGTTTGTGCTTCTTGTGTTTTAGTATTAATCATAGATACCGATTCTAATTTATCAGTACCAGTAACACTGGTTAAATTTGTATTTAACAATAAGTTGATTTTACCTTCTTGAGCTAATTTCATTACTTTATTTACACTGTCAGGAGCTCCTCTAAACGATTCGCTGCGGTGTACTAATGTTAATTCAGAACATACTTCGCTTAGGTAAATTGCCCAATCTAAAGCGCTATCTCCACCACCAGCAATAATCATTTTTTGTCCGCGGTATTTCTCAGGATCTAAAATCATGTAATTGATTCCTTTTCCATTTTCAAATTGAGCTAGGCCTGCTACTTCTGGTTTACGAGGTTCAAAGCAACCTAAACCACCTGCAATTACTACTACTTTAGCATGAATTTCGGTGCCTAAATTTGTTTTTAATACAAAATCTCTTTCGCCACGTTTTTCTAGTGTTTCAATACGCTCTCCAAATGTATAACCTGGGTGAAAAGGTTCTGCTTGCTTTAATAAATTATCCACTAATTCTTGAGCTAACACACTTGGATAGCCTGGTATATCATAAATAGGTTTCTTAGGGTAAATTTCAGATAATTGTCCACCAGCTTGTGGCAAGTAATCAATTAAATGGCAACGCATTTTTAATAATCCTGCTTCAAAAATGGCAAATAAGCCTACTGGGCCAGCTCCTATAATCGCTAAATCGGTTGTAATCATATCTATATTATTGTGCTCAAAAATTAGGGTACAAAAGTAGTAAATTCAACAATATAAAACTCGAATAGTTTATAAACCGTTTAATTCGGGTTGTTCTTTACAAAAAGCTTGTAAATCTTTAAAAAAGATAAAAAATTCTTCTTCAATTTCCTGATAATTAGCCTCTAAAATTGGAATTGCTAGTTGTAGCTCAAATCTATTTCTTATGCGATTGCTTAAATGAGTTAAAACGGTTTGTATGCCCTCAATAGATGAATAATGGAATAATATATTGCGTTCGGTCATATAACCATAAAATCGCTTTGCATGTTCTGGCAAAAAATCGTGATTATTTTTCAAAATATCATAAATACCATCAGCATGGTTTTGAAGAGATAAAGAAGAGTATTGTTCAAAGTTTTTAGCCAAATAATGGTCGTATATAATATCCATTAGCACACCGCTGTACTTATCAAAATCTTTACTAAAACGATGCTTACTGGTTAAAAATATAGGGTGAGCATCTGTATAAGTATCAATTTTTCGATGCAAACTAATGCCTTTAATAATTCCTTCTGTTAGTCCATCAAAGCGGTTTCCTTGAATGGAATCTGCAATAAAATTTCCAATAATCAAATCAGTATTTTGAAAAGATAAAAAAGAGTGCGCAAGATAATTCAAACAATAATAATTTTATGATAAATAAGTATTATAAAAGTGTAAATTTACACAACTAATTAAGCATAGTAATCAGATGAATAAAATTATTTTTATAATTACATTTATTTTTTTCGTTTCAAATGTTTGTGTTTCTCAAGTTGTAAAAGGAGACAGCTTAAAATCTTCTCCAATTTTAAAACCAGTTTTACATACTACAAAATCACATACACTTAAAAGGAAAAAAAACAAGAAACAGCCGATAGTAAAATCTGAATCTAAAAAAAATGAGAATAAACCAGCAAAAAAATCCAAAGCTCATGTAACTAAAGTAGATGTAGTTAAGGAAAAAAAGACTGTGGAAACGGCGAAGGTTAAAAAGAAAGAAAAAGAACCAGAGGTTTCTACAAAAACAAACACAGTTGCTACTGTAGTGTTGCCTGAATCATGCGCACCAAGTTTTAAAGGCGGAAAAAAGGCAATGGCTGGGTTTATTAATCAAAATTTAATTTATCCAAATAATGCTGATAAAAATGGAATTAGAGGTACTGTAGATTTTAGTTGTATTGTTACAAAAGACGGAAAATTGAAAGATATCAAAATGATAAAAGCTTTAGGATTTGGTTGTAATGAGGAAGCTTTGCGATTAGTTAAATTAATGCCAGATTGGGATCCAGGCAGAGCCAATAATCAAGCAGTGGATATGCCGGCTGTTTTTTCGATAACCTTTAGAAATTAATGAATACCTTTTTCGGAATAATTCAAAACAATGTTGCTATTTTAAATGAGGACGAATCTTTGCACTGTGTAAAGGTTTTGCGTCACAAAGTAGGAGATGTTATTCAGGTAATTGATGGAAACGGAACCCGTGCCATTGGGAAAATTGAAGCGGCACATGCTAAACAATGCGCAGTATCTTTATCTGAAAAAGAAGTTGTAAAACAAACCAGAAAATATAAATTACATATTGCAATTGCTCCCACAAAAAATATTGAACGCATTGAATGGTTTGTTGAAAAAGCGGTTGAAATTGGTATTGATGAGATATCATTTATTAAATGTAAAAACTCCGAAAGAACGGTTATCAAAGATGACCGATTAAAAAAAGTTGCAGAAGCTGCTGTAAAACAAAGTCAGCAAGCTTATATTCCAAAAATAAATCCTTTAATTGATTTTAAAGAATTTATAAAAAAGAATATTTCCGATGTAAAACTAATAGCTCACTGCGAAAAGGAATCGAAACATCATATTAAGCAATTTATTACTACCACTAAAACATTTACCGTTTTAATTGGTCCTGAGGGCGATTTTACAAAAGATGAAATTGCCTTATCATTATCATTAAATTATGTTCCTGTAGCCTTAGGCGATAGCCGCTTGAGAACCGAAACAGCTGGTTTGTTTGCCTGCGGAGCTTTTGCATCAATTAATTCTTAACAAACGTTAATTCACACAATAAAATTTAAGGTACATCGTATCTTTATAAAAACAGTATTATGGAAAAAATAACAATCCTTTGGGCAGATGATGAAATAGATTTATTGAAGCCACATATATTATTTTTAAATAGTAAAGGTTATGAAATTATTACCGCCTTAAGTGGCGATGAAGCTATTGATATTGTAAAAGAAAATAATACTATTTCTGCAGTACTGCTTGATGAAAATATGCCTGGTATTTCTGGTTTAGAAGCTTTAACTAAAATTAAGCAGTTAAAAACGGATTTGCCGGTAATCATGATTACCAAAAGTGAAGAAGAATATATAATGGAAGATGCTATTGGTAGTAAGATTGCCGACTATTTAATTAAACCAGTTAATCCCAATCAAATTTTATTGTCGCTTAAAAAAGCCTTAGATAATAAACGTTTGGTATCTGAAAAAACAAATACAGAGTACCGTAAAGAGTTTAGAGAAATTGGAATGAGCTTATCTGATAATTTAAATTGGCAAGAATGGCAGGAAGTTTTTAAAAAAATTGTGTATTGGGAATTAGAAATTGACCAAAACCAAGATAAAGGAATGCTTGAAGTTTTGAAAATGCAAAAAGCAGATGCTAATTTACAATTCTTTAAGTTTATTGAAAAAAATTATGTGAGTTGGTTAAATGGTTCAAATACAAACGTTCCAACCATGAGTCACACTTTATTGAAAAATAAATTATTTAATAACTTTGATAATAATGGATGTACCTTTTTATTGGTTATTGATAATTTACGTTACGATCAATGGAAAATGATACAACCTATTGTTCAGGATTATTTTAAAGTTGATAATGAGGAATTGTTTTTTAGTATCTTACCTTCAGCAACACAGTATGCTCGTAACGCTATATTTTCAGGTCTATTACCAAGCGAAATGGAAAAGCGTCATCCCGATTGGTGGAAAAATGATGAAGATGAAGGTGGTAAAAATATGCATGAAGAAGATTTTTTAAATGCACAATTAAAACGTTTAGGTAAGGATGTGAAAACGAGTTATAATAAAATAACCAATTTTGCTGCCGGAAAAAAGCTATCCGAAAACATGAGTAATTTAATGAATAATAAGCTCAATGTAATCGTTTATAACTTTGTTGATATGTTAAGTCACTCCCGAACCGAATCGGAAATGATTAGAGAATTAGCCGATGATGAGCCAGCATATAGAAGTTTAACACTTTCTTGGTTTGAGCATTCGCCATTGTTAGAAATGGTAAAATTCATTGCGTCAAAAAAATGTAAATTAATTATCACTACAGATCATGGAACTGTTCACGTAAAAGAACCAACTAAAGTAATTGGAGATAAGAGTGTGAATACAAATTTGCGTTACAAGCAGGGCAGGGCATTGGATTATAATGCAAAAGAAGTATTTGAAATTAAAAATCCAGCTGACGCTTTTTTACCAAAACAAAATGTGAGTTCTCGTTTTATATTTGCTAGAGAAGATAAGTTTTTCGCTTATCCAAATAACTTTAATCATTATGTTCAGTATTACAAAAACACCTTTCAGCATGGCGGTGTAAGTTTAGAGGAAATGATTATTCCTTATATAACGCTATCAGCTAAATAAATATATGATTAACCCATAAAAAAAAGGTTCAAATTTTTGAACCTTTTTTTGTTTTCATGTGTTTGATTAGAATTTATAAGTAAACCCAACTCCTAATACTTGTTTAAACTGAACGTCTGGTCCAATTGTACCTTTTTGGTCACCAGCATTTCTTAACACTTTAATATCGTCGTCGTATATTAATTGAGTGGCAAGTGTTGCTGATATAAATTTATTTACTTTAAATGTAGTTAAGGTTGTCCAGTTAACATCAACATTTTGTGGGTTGTTTAAGTAGTTAGAGAATAATTCTAATACTGTTTGAAACGTAATATTTTCCATGACTTTAGTTTGGTATTGTACTTTTAAATAAGCACCAAATTCTTCACGATGTGTTTTGTAGTTTTGAGTAATTTTTCCTCCCTGACTAGGGTCACGAATTTCTTTTTGAACACCAAAAGCTCCATATCTAGCTAAACTATCATCATTTACAAAAGTAAATTTACCAGTTACGGGAGCAATAAATGCGGAAAAATGATCGTTTGGTTTATAATCAAAACCAATAGCCGCTAAAGCGTATCCTGGCGCCATAAATCGAGAGATATAAACTGAATCATTTGGATAGTTAAAACCATCAGCAAATTGAGTTCTAAAGTCACCTAAAGCTGTTGCATACCAACTTTTTTTAAGTTGACGGCCGAATTTTGATGAAAACTGAATTTTATCGTCATTTTTCCACCATTGCTTGTTATCTCCTTGTTTAATAACTCCGTAACCTAATTCTAAATTGTTATCCCAAGTAATTTTTCCTTTTTTATATTTAGCAAAAACGTTTACTAATCCACCTAAAGAAATAGAATTATTTCCGCCTGCCGACCAGTTTGTTAATGATACTTGTTGTCCGTTAATTGATATAACACCGCCAACTTTCCATGGTTTAACGCTATCAGCAGCTATAGCTTTTAATTTATCGATTTCTGATTGCACTTTTGCAGCATCGTCTTTTGTAACTTCTTGTGAAAAACTATTAACAGCTAAAGATAATAGTAGGATGCAGAATATTTTTTTCTTCATTTAGTGGTGTGAATTTTAGATTGTAAAACTAATAAAACATTTTATACAAGAAAGGTAGTTATAATTATTATAATGTTAAATTTAGTTTTCCTGTATTTTGAAATACTTATTAGAGTTTGCAGGATCCACAGTGGTTAGAATTTCCACAGCTTTTGTTTTTTCATCGGGGTTACCTTTTGAGAAAATATTTACAACTTCAGTGACCTTAGCATCAAAAAATAGTTCCATTGCAAAGGATGCAGGCCTGTTTTTATAAACACCTGATAATAAATCTATTGATTTTAAGATTTCCTTTCTTCCATCATCAGCTTTATCAAACATAATATCTAGACCTAAACGGTGGTATTTATACATACATTCTCTGATAGGTTGAAAAACAGGTTGTAGGGCATTTTCAACAATCCAATATCTGTTTTTTTGACTCTCAAAAGATTTCCAACCAGATTCGGCAGCACTTTGAGCATTTGTAACGATAAGCTGTGCTTTTTGAAAATACTCAGTTCCACCTAAGTTAGAATAAGTGTCATAATCATTCGCAATAATAATATATGCGTAATAAGCTAAAACAGAGGTAATATTGTTTTGAAAAGTGTTTAAGTTAAACTCAAGTTGCTGAAATTGCTGGTATTTGAACACAAAGCTCTCATCAATATAATTTACAGTAGGTGAAAAGTAAGAGCTTTTATAAACTGGTCTTCTACTTTGAATTTGAATAGTTGCCATATAATCATCAGCACTTAATTTTTGAGTAACATTGATCAATACAGAACAGTCAATTCGTTCGTTTACTGTGAAGTTATCTTTGGTCCATCTGGTGTTATTCATGAACTCAAAAATAGATTTTTGTAATTGCTCAAAAATCTGTTTTTCAGTAGTTCCTTGTACTTGCACAGAAACAACACTTACTTGGCAGTTTAATTCTTGTGAACTAATGTTTTGACTTAGTAATAAAAAAAGAAATATATATAAATAGTTACGCATCTGTTTTTAAATAATTTATAGCGAAGGTTACAATATCCTTAGCTACTGCTTGCTTGCTTTTTAACTCAAAATTATACATTTTATTGTGTTTATCAATAATTGTTACTTTGTTAGTATCAACACCAAATCCTGCACCCTTTTCTATGGCAGAGTTGGCCACAATAAAGTCAAGGTTTTTCTTTGCTATTTTAGCTTTTGCGTATTCTAAAACATTATCAGTTTCAAGAGCAAAGCCAACTAATAGCTGATGTTTTTTTTGTTTACCTAACGTTTCTAATATATCTGTTGTTTTAGTTAATTCTAAAAATAATTCAGAGTCTTTCTTTTTGATTTTTGAATCGGCTATTGATTTTGGTTTGTAATCGGCAACAGCAGCAGCTAAAACGGCAATATCTACATTTTTAAACACCAATTCACATGCTTTATACATCTCTTCTGAACTTTCTACTTTTACTATTGTAACCAATTTTTCGTTTGGTACTTCATGTGAAGGACCTAATACTAATGTAACATCTGCGCCTAATTTTGCAAACTCATCAGCAATTGCTACACCCATTTTACCCGACGAACGATTTCCAATAAATCTAACTGGATCAATAGCTTCGTATGTAGGGCCAGCATTTACTAAAACTTTTTTACCACTTAGTGGAAGATTATCCTCAAAATATTGGATAATAAAATGAATAATGTTTTCCGGCTCAGCCATTCTTCCTTCTCCTACCAAACCACTCGCTAATTCACCACTTTCGGCTGCAATAACGATATTCCCATTTTTTCTTAGGGTATCAATATTTTGTTTAGTAGTAGGATGTTGATACATATCTAAATCCATGGCAGGAGCAACAAACACTTTGCTTCTTGCTGATAAATAACAAGCACTAACAATATTATCACAATGCCCTGACGCAAATTTGGCTAAGGTATTAGCAGTTAATGGTGCTACTATAATAGCGTCGGCCCATTCCGCTAAAGCCACATGATTGTTCCAATTATTATTTGCATCAAAAAAATCAGTCACCACTTCATTTTTACTTAAAACAGATAATGTTTTTGCTGTCACAAATTCTTCGGCAGACTTTGTCATAATTACTTTAACAATGGCGCCTTCTTTAATCAACAATCGCACTAAATGAGCACACTTATAGGCTGCAATTCCTCCAGTAATTCCTAGTAAAATATGTTTGTTTTTTAATGACATATAAATTAAAAACCCATCTGCCTATTGGTGGATGGGTTTAAAAATAACAATAAAACTATTATTAAATTTTAGTTTGTTCTTTAGCTGGATTTCTGTAGTAAGTTTTATCTTCTAAAAACTCATTAATAGAAATTAAAGATGGTTTAGGTAATTTTTCGTAAAATTTAGAGATTTCAATTTGTTCTCTGTTTTCAAAAATCTCTTCTAAGTTATCAGAATTACTAGCAAATTCAGCTAATTTAGCAGATAACTCTTCTTTCATTTCAGAACTAATTTGGTTAGCACGTTTAGAAATAATTGAAATTGATTCATAAATATTTCCAGTTGGACCATCAAATCTTCTGATGTCGCGGGTTACTGTACTTGGTTCTGCGTTTGTTTTTTTAAAGTCCATCTTCTATTGATTTATATTACTTTTTACTTTTATACAACTTTCATAAACAGATTCTGCCTTTTGCAAATAACTGCTTTTAGGGTACAAATCTACTAATTTTAAATAACTTTCCATAGCTAAATTTAATCTTTCTAACTTTTTGGTTTCCAGACTGTTAATTGCTAGCAGATAATAAGCATCAACTGTCACATACATCATTTCGTCAATAAAGTTAGACTCAGGGAAATCTTTTATGAAATTTTGGGCTGAAGCAATAGTAGCTTTATAATCTCCAATATTAAAATATTGATTGGTAATATCATGTTCCTTTTGTTCTAATTTACCTCTTAAAAGATCATTAATCTTATTACAAGAATCAATACGTGAACTTTCTGGATATAAGTCGATAAAATTTTGCAATTCAGCCATTGCATTTTTTGTATCTGTTTGATCTAATTTATAAATAGGTGAATTTAAATAATAGCAATATGCATTCATGAATAAACATTCCTCGGCATGTTTACCCGATGGGAAGCTTCTGAAATAATTCTTAAAATGATATTGAGATAAGCTGTAATCTCCTTGGTAATAATTACAGTAAGAAAAATAGAAATAGATTTCCTCTGCTTTATCTGTTCCTTTATAAACAGGAATTAACTCCTCATATAAGGCTGTAGCTTTTACATAGTTACCTTTTTGGTAGTATTGATTTGCTCTCTCTAATTTTAATTCATAATTAGAACTTTTTAAGAGTTTATTATATCCATCGCAACTTGCAAACAAGATGGACGAAAGAATAATAATATAAAGACTAATTTTTTTCAAGCGAATACAAAGATAATTTATTTAATGAATTTAGGATTGTTTATTTGTTAAAGAAAGTTAGTTCATAAAAAAGACATAAGAGATTAAAGAGAGAGAAGGGAAGCAGGACGTTTTTTAGTCCCTTCAATCCCTTCTTTCTTTTTGGTCTGGTTACTTTTTCTTTTTAAAGCTAATATTACCCATAGCATCTAATACTTTTTTAAATACTTCAAAATACAACATCACCATTAATGAGAGGCTCATTAGCCAAATAACAGCCATATTAAACCAATAGGTTGGAATTAAACTACCCATAAAGCGTTTGTTAGGAGCATAAAAATGTGCTGCTCCAAAATTTGATTCAATTGGATCTAAAAAAATTGGGTCTTTTCTTTGAATTAACCTGCCATCATACTCTAAGCAATTCAATCCAAAATCACCTTTGTTTAACACAAAGTTCTCTAAGGCTTCATTTGTATAATTATCTTGTAAAGCAATTAACTGTTCGTTGCCACCCAATTCTTTTATTAATCTTTGAGTAACTTTATCTCTCAGATCATATGCTTTTTTATCAACGTTGATATAGTTTTCGTTGATGAGTTCTAAAAAAGATTTTAAAGAAGCTCCAATTGCTAGTGAATATTCTTTTGAGTTTAGCTGATTAATTCCTTCAAATTTGTATTTATTTTTTAAGAAGGCTTGCTCTTTTAAAAGCTCATTTTTCACTAAGGTTAAATCTTTTTCTAATTCGGTTTTTTTAGATGGATCTTTTAAAGCGTTATTGATTTTTGTGATTTTGTTTTGTATTTCTGGTATCCAATATACTTTTTTGTAAGTAGCAATACTAGTAGATCTATCAGATCTATAGAAATGTTTTTGAAATTCATTTGCTTTAAACTGATTGACAGCCAAAGCTTCAAAAGCCCAACGGCTAGCCATCATTTCTCCAACAATTGGCACGCCGCCTTGCTTTGCTAGTATTGGATTTAATTTATCAAACTTAACCACAACACCTGCTAATAATAATTGTGGGATAATTAAAAATGGAATCGAAATATAAATGGTAACGGCACTGTTAAACGCACTAGAAATATTTAATCCTAACATGTTAGCAAAACAAGAGGCTGAGAATAAAATCATCCAATAATCACAAAACATTCCTTTTACTCCCATAATTAAATTACCAACTAACACAAACATAAATGTTTGAATAGCCGATAAAGTAAACATGATAATAATTTTGCTCCATAAATAACTTCCTTTACTTAGGTTTAAAAAAGACTCACGTTTACGAATTTTTCTATCTCTTATAATCTCTTCAGCAGATACCGTTAAACCAATAAATAAAGCAACTACCACCGACATGAACATGTAAGCAGGAACGTTTTCATTTTCTCTGAAGAAGTATCCTTTCGTATTATTAGCATCAGTATTGTAAAAACGAATTAAAGCAGCTAATACAAATGCTAAAGCTGGAGCTTCAATTAAATTGATTAATAAATATTGAGTATTAGTTAATTTACTCAATACGTCACGAGTTATAAATACTTTAAATTGCTTGAAGGCATTTGGTATTTTAAAAATAGCTTCTGGAATTTCATCTTGGTGTTTAATATTTCCAATTGTAGATTCTATTTTCTCAACATAACTTTTATTCCATTCACTTGGACTTGTTTTACGATTGTGTGTTAAGTTACCGTATTCATCCAATACTTTACTTTCAATAATATTAAAAATTAATTCAGGGTTTACGTTACCACAGTTCCAGCATTCGCTTTCTTCAGCATTAACATGTTGCACCAATGTCTTGAAGTAAGAAACAGCATCAACTGGATTTCCATAATAAATTGGGTAACCACCCACATCTAAAATTTGAAGTTTATCAAACATTTTAAAAATGTCTGATGATGGTTGATGGATAACTACAAAAATTAATTTCCCTTTTAAAGATAATTCTTTTAAAAGGTCCATAATGTTTTCAGAGTCTCGTGATGATAAACCAGAAGTAGGCTCATCTACATAAAGCACGGATGGTTCACGAATTAACTCTAAACCAATATTTAAACGTTTACGTTGTCCTCCTGAAATTGTTTTTTCTAAAGGTGAACCAACTTTTAATTCTTTAGTTTCAGATAAACCTAAATCAGCTAATAAAGAATGACATTTTTTAGCGATTTCCTCGTCGCTTAAATTGCCAAAACATAATTTAGCATTGTAAAATAAGTTTTGATAAACCGTTAATTCTTCAATTAACAAGTCATCTTGTGTAACGTGACCAATAACGCCTTCAACAAATTTTTTCTCAACGTGAATGTTTTTTCCATTAATTAAAACTTGTCCGCCGCTAGGTATTTCTACACCGTTTAAAACATTTAATAAAGTAGATTTACCAGCGCCTGAACCTCCCATAATACCAATTAACTTACCGCCTTCTTCGCGGATATTGATATTACGTAGACCTAATTTGCCACCTTTAAATTTATATTCAATATTTTTTGCCTCAAACGAAATACGAGCTTGTGATCCATCTGCTAAGAAACGGCTGATAATATCACTATAATAAATTGGTTTAACCCTTGAGTTTCTTAAAGATGAACCAGGAGTTAAAATGTGAACACGTTCTTTTGAAATACCTTGACCATTTAACTGTAACTCAATATTACCGTAAATACGCAAAGCATACATGCCAACGCTATCAATTTGTATTACTCGAACATCAGAAGATAACGCATCGCAGTAAATGTGTTTACAAGCATTTTCGTAACCATTTTCTTTGTTATTAATAACTAAGATATTTGGTGTATTTGGAATTTTTTCTGCAGTATCTTCAATAAAGGCTCTTAACTGATTAAACTCTTCAAGCGAAATGTTAAAGGTATCAGCCACTGTTATTACAAATTCATTTTCTTGTTCCGAAATTTCATCTGAAGAGTAAATAAATTCTAATAAACGTATTAATACGATAACTTTTTGAGGTTGCTCTAATTCTTGATTAATTTGAGTACAGATCTTTAATACTTTAACTGAGTTTAATGAGGTTCGTTTTGCTGAACCATCTTTTTTCTTTGAACCAGCTTGCTGCGCTTCAATATACTCATCAAAAATAACTAAGTATTTTTCAACCTGCTCTTTATTTAATTGTTGTTTCAAAAAGGCCTCAACAATTGAACGACCAGTATTACTAATTCCATCAACTTTGGCGATGATGGCAAACATTTGCATTAGGGCACGAAGTATTCGTTCACTCATAGTATTTTAATTAAAAGATGTTTTGCAGGACAAGTACGCAAGATACTAAATATTAAATATTTAACAAATATCAATTGAATATTTTGTAAAAGCGTTATTTTTGCGTTCAATTATGGATAAATCCCTCATAAATCTAAGTCCTGCAGAGCTTGCCGCTAAGTGTATTAATCAAACCAATAAGCCTGTTTTTTTAACTGGGAAAGCAGGAACCGGAAAAACCACTTTTTTACGAAAAATAATTGAACATACCCATAAAAATACCATTATTGTTGCCCCTACAGGCATTGCAGCTATTAATGCAGGTGGAGTTACCATTCATTCGCAATTTGGAGTGCCATTTGGTTGTTTTATTCCGGATAGCAGTTATAAAATTGAAAATACAAATACCAAAATAAACACGCCCTACACCATGGTTAAGCATTTAAATATGCGCGACCAAAAACGAAAATTACTTCAGGAATTAGAGCTACTGATTATTGATGAAGTAAGTATGTTGAGAGCTGATTTATTAGATACGATTGATTTTGTATTAAAAAGTATTCGTCGTCAACAACATAAACCTTTTGGAGGAGTTCAGGTTTTATTTATTGGTGATTTAATGCAATTACCTCCCGTTGTAAAAGAAGAAGAGTGGAACGTTTTACGCAATTATTACAATAGCATTTACTTTTTTGACGCTCAAGTTTTAAGAAACGAAAAGCCAGTTTACATTGAATTAGATAAAATCTATCGTCAGTCGGATAATACCTTTATTGACTTGTTGAATAACTTAAGAAATAACAAGGTTACACAAGCTAACATTGATTTATTAAACTCCTACTACAAGCCTAATTTTGATGTTACTTCTGCTTTAAATACAATCACCCTAACTACTCACAATAATAAGGCTGATACATTGAATAGGTCTGCATTACAAGAATTAAAAGGAAAGTCTTATTTTTTTAGTGCAAACATTGATGGGGAATTTAATGAATATGCTTACCCTGTAGAAGCTTATTTGGAGCTCAAACTGGGGGCCCAAATTATGTTTATTAAAAATGATGTAAGTGGAAAACAGCAATATTTTAATGGAAAAATTGGAGTTGTTTCGTCGTTGAGTGATAAAGAAATAGAAATTGATTTTAAAGATGGGACTAAACCTTTTTTATTAGAACATTATCAATGGAAAAACATTAAATACGAATTGAATCCTGTTACTAACGAAATTGATGAAACCGAAATAGGAACTTTTATTCAATATCCTATTAAATTAGCTTGGGCTATTACAGTTCATAAAAGTCAAGGGTTAACTTTTGAAAAAGCTATTTTAGATATTAATCGTGCCTTTGCACCAGGACAGGTTTATGTTGCTTTATCACGTTTAAAATCATTAGATGGTTTGGTATTAACTTCTCCAATTCAATTTAATGCTATCTCTCAAGATAAAACCTTGGTAGATTATGCAGAGAATAAACCCAAAAATGAAGAAGTAAAGCTGTTAATTGATCAGGAAACCGTTTTGTTTTTGAAAGGCTATACATTGAAAGCCTACGATTTTGTTTGGTTATATTCTTGTCTCAGAAATCATGAGGCGAGTTATAATATGGCCGAGAATAAATCGAATAAACAAAAACATCAGGTTTGGGCAAAAGAGTTAATTGAAAAATTTGAACCTTTAAAAGTAAATGCAGATAAATTTAGTAACCAGTTGATGCAGATTTTTGAAAGTAGGGCAGAGGATTACTTGCAAACTGTAAGTGCTAGACATGTTGCTGCTAAAAATTATTTTTATCCTGTTTTAAAAGAATTGTCAAAATCTATTTTAGTACATATCGAATTATTAAAAGAGGAAAAACAAATTAAAACCTATTTAGAAGAATTATTAGAGTTGGAAGGTTTGTTGTATAAGCATTTACAGCAATTAGATAAAGTATCGACAGTAATTGATAATGTGTTAAATAATGTGGAGTTTAATAAACAACAACTAAAATTTAATGCCAATCAAAATGAACGCTTAGAGCTAGTAAGACAAACAATAGCCATAACTGAAAAAGCTGCTTTTGAAGAAAGGACTTCTAAAAAAGTAACAGGTAGAAAAAACAAAAAAGTAACTTCGACAAGCTCAGGTATCGAAACTTCCAAAAAAGTAAAAGCAGCAAAACCAGATACCAAAGAGTTGAGCTTTGCTTTATACAAAGAGGGTAAAACAATCTTTGAAATTGCAGAAGCTAGAGGTTTTGCGATTACCACTATTGAGGGACATTTAGCACATTATGTGAGTTTAGGAATGATTCCAGTTTCACAATTTGTTGCTAAAGAAAAATTTGATGTGATTATGGAAGCGTCAAAAAAAATTGAAGTTGAAAATAAATTAACACCATTAAAGATAGAGTTAGGAGATGACTATTCATACTCCGAAATTAGATTTGCACTAGCTACACAAAAGCATTTGAAGAAAGAGAATTAAATAAAAAAGCCTTCCGCCAGCTGGCGGAAGGCTTTTAGTAATCTGAATATTGAATTTATTTTACGCGTTCAACGTATTCGCCTGTTTCAGTATTTATTTTTAATTTATCACCGTTTACTACAAAAATTGGAACTTGAATTTTAACACCACCTGTTAATTCAGCAGTTTTTACTGATTTTCCTTTCACACCTTCTTCTGTATAGGTTACCTCTAATTCAACATATTGAGGTAACAAACCATTTAAAGGCTTGTCGTTTTCATCAAAACGAATTTTTAATACCATTCCTTCTTGTAAAAACTGAATGCTATCTGCAAATAAAATTTTAGGAATATGTAATTGGTCGTATGTTTCTTGATTCATACATACTAAAAAATCTCCTTCTGTAAAAAGGTATTGCATTTCGTACTCATCAACTCTAATTAAATCAATTTTTTCGCCCGAACGAAAACGAATCTCACTTTGTTTACCAGTCTCCACATTACGGCATTTGCAAGAGTAGATTGCATTTCCTTTTCCTGGAGTAATGTGATCATAATCTAATACTTGAACTAATTCGTTATTGTATCTTATAAATGCGTTTCTTGATAAATCAGATGTTGTAGCCATAATGGATTGTTTTTTGAGCCGCCAAGATAGTGTGTTAGGTTGAGATAGGCAAAATTATTTCAAAACAGCAATCATTTTCTCGGCAATAACCTTACTCATTTTATAATTAGATTCATGAGTCCAGCCAGCGATGTGTGGCGTTAAAATAACATTTTCGGCTTTTAATAAATACTGCATCGGTTCGGGTAGGGTAGTGTTGTCAATGTTTTCAAAAGAAATCGATTCGTATTCTAATACATCTAAACAAGCACCAATAATTTTACCAGTTTTTAAGTGTTTTACTAAATCAGAAGTATTTAAGCATTTGCCACGAGCAGTGTTGATGATATATATATTCTTTTTAAACTGAGAGATAAAATTATCATCAATGTAATTGATCGTTTCTTGAGTTAAGGGTAAATGAATACTCACCACATCTGCTTTTTCGTATATTTCATATAAAGATGATTCTTTGATGTGTTCGCCAACAATGCCTGTTTTATATTTGTCGTACACTAAAATTTCGCAATCAAAACCCTTCAATTTTTTTGCAAAAGTATACCCCATATTACCATAACCAATAATTCCAATAGTTCTGCCAGCTATTTCATGTCCACGATTTTCGGCGCGTTTCCAAATGCCATTTCTAACTTCATTGTCACTCCGCTTTAAATGATTCATCAACATTAATAACATTCCTAAAGCATGTTCTCCAACAGCATCACGATTTCCTTCAGGAGCACTCACGCAGGTTATTCCTTTGCTATTGGCATAATTTACATCAATATTTTCCATGCCTGCACCAACGCGACCAATACATTTTAAATTAATAGCTATATCTAAAACCTCTTTAGTGAATTTGAATTTACTTCTGATAACTGCGCCATGGTAATTAGGAAGTAATTGAATTAATTCTTCTTTTGATTTGTTCCAAAATAAATCACATTGATAACCAGCGTCGATCAAAGTTTCATGTAATACATCGTGATTTGAATCTATACAAAGTATTTTTTTCATAGTAAAATAAAATGAAAATTAAGGAATATCAATATACTTGTGAGTTTGTAATGAAATCATCCAACGAGGATTTTGTTTCACATACTCAACTATTAAAGGCGTTATCTCGTTACGTTTACTCCATTCAGGTTGTAAATACAAAAAGCACTCTTTGCCAACTTTCGCGGCTTGTTCCTCTGCCCAAATAAAATCATGTTTATTAAATACAATAATTTTTAATTCGTGAGCAGCAGTATAATTTTCTTCTTTAGGTAACATTGTTTTTTTAGGCGATAAACAAATCCAATCCCAATTTCCGCTTAAAGGATAAGCTCCAGAAGTTTCGATATAGGTTTGGATATTGCGTTGTTTTAAAAGTTCCGTTAAATAAACCAAATTATAAATTAGAGGTTCTCCTCCTGTAACAACTACAGATGGTGTTTTACTTTCTAAGACATTTTCTAAAATTTTTTCGGTAGTAGTTAAAGGATGTAAACTAGCGTCCCAACTCTCTTTCACATCACACCAATGGCAACCAACATCACAACCGCCAATTCTAATAAAATAGGCCGCTTTACCTGTATTAAATCCTTCGCCTTGAATGGTATAAAACTCTTCCATTAAAGGTAATAGTTTACCGTCGTTTAATAAATGTTGTTGTTCGGGATTTAATCCACTTAGTTTGTAGGACAAGTTATTTTATTTTTTTAATTTTCAGGATAAAATGTGAATGATAAAAAATTTGAGATAGATTACTCATAAATCCTGATTCATTTATCTTTAATTATTACAAACTCCAATATGTTAAGCCTTTCATTTTGTTTTTATACATTCCTTTAATATCAACTATCACACCTTTGGTAGATAAAATTGATTTAAAGAATTTCTCATCTAAAGTTTTATATTCTTGGTGATTAACAGCAACGATAACTCCATCATAACCTTTGGCTAATTTATTTAAGCCAAAGCCATATTCATGTTTTAGTTCAGCGCTATCAGCATGCGGATCAACAATTTCAACCTTCACACCAAACGATTTTAATTCTTTAACAATATCTGCTACTTTACTATTTCGAATATCACTTACGTCCTCTTTAAAAGTAGCTCCCATAATTAATACTTTTGATTTGCTGATATTTTTACCAGCAGCAATGATTTTTTTAACGCATGTTTTTGCTACATAAAATCCCATGCTATCATTTACATAACGTCCGCTATTAATAACACGCGCATGATATCCAAGAGATTCAGCTTTGTAAGTTAAGTAGTAAGGATCTACACCAATGCAATGTCCGCCAACTAAACCAGGGAAGAATTTCAAGAAATTCCATTTGGTACCAGCAGCTTCTAAAACATCGTACGTATTAATATTCATTTTATTGAAGATGATAGATAACTCATTCATCAATGCAATGTTTACGTCACGTTGCGTATTTTCAATAATCTTAGCTGCTTCAGCAACTTTAATGCTTGAAGCACGGTGAGTTCCTGGCTCAACAATAATTTCGTAAGTTTTAGCAATTTCTTCTAAACTTTCTTTATCGCAACCAGAAACAATTTTTAAAATTTTAGTAATTGTATGTTCTTTATCACCTGGATTAATTCGCTCTGGAGAATAACCTACTTTAAAATCTTTTATAAATTTAATTCCAGACTCGCGTTCCAAAACCGGTATACAATCATCTTCTGTACAACCAGGATAAACAGTAGATTCATAAACGACATAATCTCCTTTTTTAAGTACCTTACCAACTGTTGTTGATGCACCAATTAATGGCTTTAAATCTGGCAAGTTATGTTCATCAATAGGAGTAGGAACTGCTATAATAAAAAACTTTGCTTTCTTTAAATCTTCCAATTTATGAGTGAAGGTTATATCAGAATTAGCGAAATCTTTTTTAGTTAATTCGTTACTTGGATCAATGCCTTTGTTCATCATATCAACGCGTTTAGCGTTAATATCAAATCCAATTACTTTAACTTTTTTAGCAAAAGCTAATGCAATTGGTAAACCAACATATCCTAATCCGATTACTGCAATTGTAGCTTTTTTATCAACTATGTCTTTATAAATTCCCATAATATTTTATTAAATTAATCTTGTTGTTTTTTCAATACTGATTCAGGACGCAATGCATAAATACGCTCAATAATATCTACTACTTTTAAACCTTCTAATGCGTTTGTTGTAATTTTAGTTTTTCCAGTAATGGTATCAACCACATTTTCAATCACATTATGATGGTTATTAGCAGAACCTTTATAAGCGCCATAATCATTAGCAGCATTGGTTTCTTCTAAAATCGGCATAGTATAATCTTTAATATTACATATATCTACTTGATCCATATATTGTCCACCAACTTTAATACTTCCTTTACTTCCAATAATAGTCAATGACGATTCTAAGTTTTTATCCCAAACGGCGGTTGAGTAATTAATACTTCCCATACCACCATTAACGAAGTCAAAACTTACAAAACCACTATCTTCAAATGCAGTTGAGTTTTGATGATTGAAATCAGCAAACTTTGCTTGAATATTTTTTATGTCACCAAATATCCAATACATGATATCAATCCAATGAGAGAATTGAGTAAACAAGGTTCCACCATCTAAATCTTGAGTGCCTTTCCAGCCACCAGCTTTATAGTAACGATCATCACGGTTCCAATAGCAATTTAACTGAACCATGTATACATCACCAATTGTTTTTGATTCAACAACTTGTTTTAACCAAACACTTGGAGGAGAATAGCGATTTTGCATCACGCAAAAAACGGTTTTGCTATGATCTAAAGCCGTAGAGATTACTTTTTCGCAATCTGCTTTACTTAAAGCCATTGGTTTTTCTACAACCACATGTTTATTTAATTCTAAAGCCATTAAAGCATGTGTAGCGTGTAAACCATTTGGTGTACAAACATTAATGACATCAATTTCTGGATGGTTGTTTAATAGTTCTTCAGATGTTGAATAGAATTTTTCGGTTAAAGTTTCTAATCCTAATTTTTCTTTTGGAGCAACATCACAAACCGCCACTAATTCACAATTGGGATTTCGGCGCACCATTTCGGCATGACGTTTGCCAATGTGACCTTGACCAATTACTCCGAATTTTATTTTTGTCATCTTATGAAATTCTTTTTACTGTATTATTTTCTAATTGATACACTTGTCCACTTTCTTTACAAGTCGCTTTTCCAGTTGCATCAAATTCTAAACGATGTCCAAATTCACTCATCCATCCAATTTGATGGGATGGATTACCAACTACTAATGCAAAAGCCGGAACTGTTTTTGTAACCACTGCACCAGCTCCAATAAAAGCATATTCTAAAATATCATGTCCGCAAACTATGGTTGCATTGGCTCCAATACTCACACCTTTACCAACATGTGTTTTTGCATATTCTGATTTACGATTCACCGCACTGCGAGGATTGATCACATTTGTAAAAACCATCGATGGCCCTAAAAAAACATCATCATCGCAAGTAACTCCTGTATAAATTGAAACGTTATTTTGAACTTTTACGTTTTTTCCTAAAACAACTTCTGGAGAAATAACTACGTTTTGCCCAATGTTACAGTTTTCTCCTAATGTGCAATTAGGCATAATATGGCTAAAATGCCAAATTTTAGTGCCTTTTCCAATAGTACAACCTTCGTCGATAATGGCAGAAGAATGAGCAAAATACGTTTTTTCCATAGCTGTTTTAGAACCAACAAACTTAATAAATTATGCGGAATTAGGGCAATTTTTATGCAGTTTCCCTAAAAAAAGATAACATTGCTGAAAATTAGATTATTTGTGAGTTTTAGATTGAATATCAAATATTATTTAGTGCATAGTTTAGGCTTTACCAATAAAGAGGCTATTAGAGCCATTGAAAATAGAAAACTCAAAGTCAATGGCGCCATTATTACGGAAAATAGTGAGTTTAATGAAACGTGGGAGATTTATTACGATGATACATTACTAAAGCCAAACACGCCTTTTACCTACATTGCTTTATATAAACCCAGAGGAATAGAAACTACCAATAATGAAGCCATTGCAGATAATTTAACTACGGTTTTTAAGTTTGATAAACATCTAGGTTATGCGGGTAGACTAGACAAAGAATCCGAAGGGTTATTGCTGTTGTCTAATGACGGAAAATACATTCAGAGTTTATCAAGTCCTATAAAAGAAAAACAGAAGGAATATATTGTTACTGTTAACAAACACATTTCGGATGAATTTATCCATCAAATGGGTGCAGGCGTAGATATTATGATTTGTAAAACAAAACCCTGTTTTATTGAAAAATTAAATGAATTTGAATTCAAAATTATTTTAACGGAAGGCAAAAATCGTCAAATACGCCGAATGTGTAAAGCTTTAGGTTATTTGGTAGCCAAATTAATTAGAGTGAGAATAGATACTATTGAATTAGGAGATTTAAAGCCAGGCGAATTTAGAGAGTATCATTTAACGAATTAAACTGTTTTCTTTTATCTCTTCCATCAGTTGTTCTTTGGTTTTATTTCTATTTTTAATATGAATGAAATTCCCTTTACCAATTTCTGCAATTTCTTTTAAATTTTTTATAGCGTCTTTATCATTGCCAAACGCCATGGTAGACAATTTAATGTTCTTATCAGCTTTATTTAGACTATATTTTTTTTGATCGTCGGGATAAAATCTAAATTTTCCATCTGTTGCCAGTATAATTTGATTGTTTCCATTTGAAATGTAATTTTTTATAGCAACCTCTAAACTAAATAAAATGGCTTTATTCCCTTTAGTCATGCCTTTTGCTTTTAAACGACTAACTACTTCATTTAATTCTTCTTTTTGATTTCCAGTTAATCCCTCCCGAATTATTTTTACAGTATCTGCATAGGTAATAAACGTTATTTTATCAATGGGACGAAGGTTTTCAATTAAATGATGTAGGGCAAATTGCATCACTTTTAATTTATTAGTATCTCTCATAGAACTTGATACGTCAACCAAAAAAATGATATTATTTGGTTTATATAATTTCTCGTCTAATACTGTTTTTGATTCATTTTTGGTTTCTATAATGGAAGTTGGTGCTGGAATAGGAGCAGGTTCTTTTACTTCCTCAGTTGAGTTATTATCAGGAATTTTATTGGATGTATCTTTAGGTTTGTTAGGCTCCCTAACAACAATTGGTTCAATAGTTTTTGCACCAGTATGATTTGGTTTCTTAAAATAAAAACAAGCCGTTTTGTCATCTGTTTTTATAGACTTAATATTTCCTGAAAGCGATAGTTTAAATGGAATGCCATCTGCACTGGTTACTAAATCAATATTTTCCGAGAATTTACCAGCTTGTTGAGGAATAAATTCCACCACAATAATTGTTGTATCACCTGGTTTTATAGTTTTTTTAGCTGCACGAATGGTAATTCCTTTTTTTGCATCAGCTCTCAATAAATACAAGTTTTTTGCTTGATTATTTTGAATGACATAATCTGCTTTAACTTTGTAAATATTTTCTTGCGAACCAATATCTTGGTTCTGCTCATCAATGCCAATCAAAGTATTTTGAGAGAATAAAGGATAGAAAAAAAAAGAAAGAAATAATATGAAGAGCAGTTTATACAAGGCTAGGATTTTAGTTTATCATTATTAATATGTCTTTCCGAATCTCGATTTGTTTTTTTATCAAGATTTTTCTTTAAAGCCTCTTCCAAATCTATGCCAGTTTGGTTGGCTAAACATATTAATACAAATAGCACATCCGCTAATTCATCTCCTAAATCTTTATTTTTGTCCGATTCTTTCTCGCTTTGTTCCCCATATCGGCGTGCAATAATACGCGCTACTTCACCAACTTCCTCAGTAAGCATAGCCATATTGGTTAATTCGCTAAAGTATTTAACTCCGTATTGTTTAATCCAGTCGTCTACTGTTTTTTGTGCTTCACTTACTTTCATAAATCCTACTTCTTAATTCGTAAATCGTACTTCCTAAATCCTATTTCTTTATAGCGTCTCCTTCGTATTTTTCAATTATAGCTTTCACTAAGCGATGTCTAATCACATCAACAGTGGTGAGTTCTATAATATCAATGCCATTTGTATTCTTTAATAACCTCACTGCTTGAGCCAAACCAGAGGTTTGATGACGAGGTAAATCTATTTGAGTCATATCCCCATTAATAATGAATTTGGCGTTGGCTCCCATACGCGTTAAAAACATTTTCATCTGACTTTCAGTCGTGTTTTGCGCTTCATCTAATATAACGAAAGCATTATCCAAAGTTCGTCCGCGCATAAATGCTAAAGGTGCAATTTGAATAATTTTGGCTTCAATATATTGATTGAGCTTATCTAAAGGAATCATATCATACAAAGCATCATATAATGGTTGCATGTATGGATCTAACTTTTCTTTTAAATCGCCCGGTAAAAAGCCTAAATTTTCTCCAGCTTCAACAGCAGGGCGAGTTAATATGATGCGTTTGACTTCTTTATTTTTTAATGCCCTTACCGCCAATGCCACTGCTGTATAGGTTTTTCCAGTTCCAGCAGGACCAACAGCAAAAATCATATCATTAGTATTTACCGATTGCATCATTTTACGCTGATTGTCAGTACGAGCTTTAATCACTAAGCCACTATTACCAAATACAATAATATCAGAGCCTGTAGCTTCTTCTTTGGCGTGTAATAAATTATCTCCTGTTTGCCCCAATAATCGCTCAATAACCGTATCTGTTAGCAAACCATTTTTATGGTAGTAATCTACCATCATTGTAAGCTTCTTCTCAAAGAAGGTAATTTCAGCTTCGTCTCCTAATGCTTTGATGGAATAGCCTCTGGCGATAAGTTTAAGTTTTGGGAAGTATTTTTTTATAACGTTGAGTTTAACGTCGTTTACCCCATATATTTCAACAGGTTCAATGCTATCAAGGGTAATTACTTTTTCTATCAAGTTCCAATAAATTAATGTTAATAATCGTGTTAATCAAATAGTTTATAACCTAAAAGTAAGCCTAAAATATTATTTACTTTTGAGAATACTATTAAAAGTTTTCAATATGTCAATAATTACCATTACTACAGATTTGGGTTACCGCGACCCATACTTGGCAATGGTTAAAGGCGTATTATATTCTAAACAACCTAATGCTCATATTGTTGATTTAGCTTGCGATGTTAATTCACATGCACATAACGAAGGTGCTTTTGCTTTAAAAAGCGCTTTGCCTTATTTTCCTGAAAATACCATTCATTTATTTGCCATTAAGTTTTTAAACTCTACCGATACAATTAAGAACTTAAATATTGATAATACACGTTATTTGCTCACTAAATATAAAAGTCAATATATCATTTGCCCTGATAATGGCGTTTTTACCTTAATTGATAAAGCGTTTAATGAGCCTGTTTACCAATTATATTTTGATAGTGAAAAACAACATTCTTTTTTTTTAAGAGATGTGTTTACGGAAATTGCTAATAAGGTAATTAATAATGTTCCAATAGAAGAATTTAGTTCAGAAATTCAAGACTATTGTAAATTATACGCTTTTGAGAGTTTTTCAACACCAAGTAATTTACATGGCTCTGTCTTGTACGAAGATAGTTTTGGAAACTTAATTACAACCATTACAAGACAAGAATTTGAGAAAAATGTTGGAAATAAACGTTTCTCTATTGCTTTACCGTCGGGTGATGTAAGTAAAATTTACAATACTTATGATGATGTAAAGATAGGTGATGTAGTTTGTTTTTTTAATTCGATGGATTTATTAGAAATAGCTTTATTAGGGCAAGCGGCCAATAAATTAGCTATTAAAAAATCGGTATTAAGTAAGTATAAAATTGATAGACTTATAGTTGAAATTTATGATTAAGAGATTTGTAAAAATGACGTTTAAATCGGATTGTATTGAACGTTTTAAAGATATTTTTAATGCAAGTAAAGATTTAATTGCTGCCATGGAAGGTTGTAAACACGTTGAATTGTTGCAGGATATTAATAACCCAACTATTTTCTTTACCTTAAGTATTTGGGAAGAGTCAAGGTATTTAGAAGCTTATCGTCAATCAGAATTATTTGAAGGAGTTTGGGCTAAAACAAAAATATTATTTGATGCAAAACCTGAAGCATGGAGCGTAAAACAACTATAAAATAAATTATTAGACACTAACCACTTTTTACTAGCTACTAAAAATGATCACATACGCTATAATTTTTTTGACAGTTGCTTTCTCTTTATATGCTATGGATAAGCCTGAGATAAAGTATAAATATATTTTTCATCCCTTTTCAATTCACCAAGGCAACCAACATTATCGATTTTTATCACATGCCTTTTTGCATGGTGATTATCTGCACCTAGCATTTAATATGTATGCTTTATGGATGTTTGGGCGTGTTGTAGAAGAACAAGTTTTTCCCGCTTTGTTATCCCATGATGGTGAACCCGACAAGAAAATGGGAATGGCTTTATATATTGTAATGTATACGGGAGCTATTTATGCATCTTCTATTTCAGAATACTTTAAAAATAAAGACAATAAATATTATTCTTCATTAGGTGCCAGCGGTGCTGTTAATGCTTTGATATTTAGTTATATTACTTGTTTACCTTTAACAGAGTTAGGATTCTTTTTTATTCCTATGCCAGCTTGGATTTTTGGTGTGTTGTACTTAGCTATTAGTTATTACTTAAGTAGAAGAAATACGGGTTATGAATCGGTTGATAAAATTGGACATGAAGCCCATTTTTGGGGTGCTATTTTTGGAGTGCTGTTTACCTTAGTTATTGGATTATTGAATAAAGATGTTTATTTTGAAATTTTAAGAAATCAGTTAAAATGAAGGTAACATTTTTAGGCACTGGCACATCACAAGGCGTTCCAATTATTTGTTGCGAATGTTCGGTATGTCGTTCTCAAAACCCTAAAGATAATCGATTAAGAACTTCCATTTTAATAGAAAGTGATACTACTAAGGTGGTGATTGATTCGGGTCCTGATTTTAGACAACAAATGCTTCGTCAAAAAATAAAAACCTTAGATGCGGTTGTTTTTACTCACGAGCATAAAGATCATATTGCAGGCTTAGATGAAGTAAAAGCTTTTAATTATTTCAATAAAATGCGAATGCCTATCTATGCTACTGAACATGTTCAGGAAGCGTTGAAAAGAGAATTTGCATACATTTTTGCAGAAGATAAATATCCAGGTATTCCCGAGATAGATGTATTTACAATAAATGATAAGCCTCTCAAAATTAATGATATTGAGTTATTACCTATTGATGTGATTCATTATCGTTTGCCTGTAAAAGCATACAGAATAAACGATTTTACCTATATTACAGATGCTAATTATATTTCGGAAGAAGAAAAACAAAAAATAAAAGGCTCAAAAATTATTGTCATCAACGCACTTCGCAGAGAAGAACATGTGTCTCATTACACTTTTCAACAAGCCATCGATTTAATGAATGAGTTAAAACCAGAAAAAGCTTATTTCACTCATATTTCGCATCAATTAGGTTTGCACGAAGAGGTCTCTAAAGAGTTACCTTCTTTTATTGAATTGGCTTATGATGGTTTGCAAATTGAGATTTAATTTTATTTTTTATCCTCATTTTGTTCAAAAATCCATGAATTGTTAATTTGTTATTGGCTCAACTTTACATGATAATAGTAAATTTGAAGGCTTAATAAAAACAATCCGTAATAATTTATTTATGATCAAAGCAGATGTATTACTTGGCCTACAATGGGGCGATGAAGGAAAAGGAAAAATTGTAGATGTTTTAACTCCTAAATACGACATTATTGCTCGTTTTCAAGGTGGCCCAAATGCAGGTCATACATTAGAGTTTAACGGAATAAAACACGTTTTACATACAATTCCAAGTGGTATTTTTCACCCAACTGCATTAAATGTTATTGGCAATGGAGTTGTAATTGATCCTGTAATTTTCAAAAAAGAAATTGACGCACTAACTGCTTTAGGAGTTGATTTTAGCTCAAAATTGGTAATTAGTAAACGTGCCCATTTAATTTTACCAACTCACCGTTTATTAGATGCTGCTAGCGAGGCTGCTAAAGGAAAAGATAAAATCGGTTCTACTTTAAAAGGTATCGGACCAACGTACATGGATAAAACTGGACGTAATGGTTTACGTATTGGTGATATCGAAAGCCCTAATTTTAAAGCTAAATACGATGCTTTAGTTGAAAAACATAAGCAATTGTTAGAGTTTCATAAGTTTGAATACAATTTGGCTGAATTAGAACCAGTTTGGTTTGCAGCTATTGAAGAACTAAAGAGATTAAAATTTATTGATACAGAGCATTTCATCAATGATGCTATTAAAAAGGGTCAAAAAATATTAGCCGAAGGTGCTCAAGGTTCTTTATTAGATATTGATTTTGGTTCTTATCCATTTGTTACATCGTCAAATACTATATGTGCTGGTGCTTGTAATGGTTTAGGTATTGCACCAAATCGCATCGGAAACGTGATTGGTATTTTTAAAGCATACTGTACTCGTGTTGGTAGTGGGCCTTTTCCTACTGAATTGGATAATGAACTGGGCGAAAAGATACGTCAAATTGGACGTGAGTTTGGAGCTACTACAGGCCGTGCTCGTCGTTGTGGATGGTTAGATATTCCTGCTTTAAAATACGCAATCGCTATTAATGGTGTAACAGAACTTATGATGATGAAAGCAGATGTATTATCTGACTTTGAGACGTTAGAGGTTTGTACACATTATATGCACAAAGGTGAAAAAATTGATTACTTACCTTTTAGTATTGATCCAGCAGATGTAACTCCAGTTTATGTAACAGTAAAAGGTTGGGCTGAAGATTTAACTAAAATGACTTCTAAAGATACTTTACCTCAAACATTGATTGATTACGTAAAATATATTGAGAAATTAGTAGAAGTGCCTATCAGTATTGTATCTATCGGACCAGATAGAACTCAAACTATTTTTATGTAAATAATAAAAGTTGTTGGAGATAAGTTTTTTGTTTTTTGAAATTATACCATTAACTTTATACCTCAAATACTAATCTCAAACAACTTATAACTAATCTCAAACAACTATTAAATTGAAGCCAAGAGTTTTATTAGAAAATAAACAATTAGAAGTTACTCTTACTCGCCTTTGCTATCAATTAATAGAAGTTCACAACGATTTCAGTAATACAGTTATCATTGGTTTACAACCTCGTGGCATTTATTTGGCACACCGTATTCAAAAGTTATTAGAAGGCATTTTAAAGAAAAAAATCAATTGTGGCGATTTAGACACTACTTTTTACCGTGATGATTTTCGTAAAAAAGAACTAATTCCTAATCGCACGAATATTGATTTTATCATTGAAGATAAAAATGTGATTTTGGTAGATGATGTATTGTTTACTGGAAGAACCATCAGAGCAGGGTTAGATGCGATGTTGGCTTTTGGTAGACCAAATGAAGTAGAGCTATTGGTGCTGGTTGATAGAAGATTTAGTCGCCATGTTCCAATTCAAGCTAAATATATTGGTTTGGTAATTGATTCGATAGAAACGCAAAATGTAAAAGTAGAGTGGGCAGAAACAGATAAAAAAGATAGAGTAACATTGATAGACAAATAAAATGAGACCATTAGCAAAAGATCATATACCTTATTTCTCTCAATATATCGACCTTGTTCCAGAAGGAGATATTATTTCAGCCTTAAAGGCTAACCATCAAATGGTGTTAGATTTTATTGAAGATATTCCTCGTCAAAAATTAAATTATTTTTATGATGATGGAAAATGGACAGTAAAACAAGTGATTAATCATATTATTGACACGGAGCGTATTTTAAGTTACAGAGCTTTACGTTTTGCGAGGGGTGATAACCAAATAGTGTTAGCTTTTGATGAGAATTTATACGCTGCCAATGCAAATTTGACTAATACAAATGCTCAAATTTTAGCTGATGAATTTGATTCAGTTAGGTTATCTAATATTTTATTTTTCAGACAGTTATCTGAAAAAGAATTGTTATTAAAAGGTCAAATGGCTTCAGGTGAAACCAATGTATTATCACTTGGGTTCATGTTATGTGGGCATGCGAATCATCATATCAACATTATTAAAGAAAGATATTTATAAGAAATTAAAAATGCTTAATTATAAATTTTAAATTAAAAAAATTACTAAATCTAACTTTATAAACTTTTTAACCTTTTAACTTTTAAACTTTTCATGAGCAACTTAAGCGTCAACCATCTTTTAGGAATTAAATATATCACTAAAAACGATATTGAATTAATATTAGATACCGCTACAAATTTCAAAGAAGTTATTAATCGTCCCATCAAAAAAGTACCTTCTTTAAGAGATTTAACAGTTGCCAACTTATTTTTCGAAAACTCAACCCGTACTCGTTTATCATTTGAATTAGCCCAAAAGCGCCTAAGTGCTGATGTGGTTAATTTCTCTGCATCTTCTTCTTCTGTTAAAAAAGGAGAAACTCTAATTGATACTGTCAATAATATTTTAGCTATGAAAGTGGATATGGTTGTGATGCGCCATGCAAGCGCAGGAGCGGCTGAATTTTTATCAAAAAAAGTAAATGCTAAAATTGTAAATGCAGGTGATGGAGCTCATGAACATCCTACTCAAGCTCTATTAGATGCTTTTTCGATGAAAGAGAAATTAGGGAATTTAAAAGGAAGAAAAATTGCTATCATTGGAGATATCTTACATTCAAGAGTTGCTTTGTCGAATATATTTTGCTTAAAAAAACTAGGAGCAGAAGTTAAAGTGTGTGGCCCTATAACTTTGATTCCTAAATACATAGAAAGTTTAGGTGTGTCGGTTGAAACAGATTTACGAAAAACATTAGAATGGTGTGACGTCGCAAATATGCTTCGCATTCAATTAGAAAGACAAGATATTAAGTTCTTCCCATCTATAAGAGAATACACGATGTTATACGGTTTAGATAAAGCATTATTGGATTCTCTTTCCAAAAAAATTGTGATTATGCACCCAGGCCCAATTAACCGCGGAGTTGAAATTACAAGCGATGTTGCTGATAGTCCCCAATCTATTATTTTAGATCAAGTTGAGAACGGAGTTGCAGTTCGCATGGCTGTGATGTTTTTATTAGCGGGACGTCAATAGTATTTTACTATTTCTTGTTAAAAACTTTAACCAAATTTCTTGTTAAATTTTATACTCTAATCTAAATTAATTTTAAATTTACTGTTAACTAAACAGGTATTTATTATTACCTTAATATTAATTAAATTAATTCGTATGAAAAAAATCTACTTAACTATCTTTACAATTTTAGCAAGTATTGCTTCTGTTTGCGCTCAAACAGTCCCAACTTGTTCTTTAGACCCCATTTTTATTGCTAGTAACGAAGTTGGCGTATGGCCTGATAGTGCTACTAACTTTATTTCAGGAACTGTAGGCGTCCCTTATGTTCAAAATATTACCATCAAAGTTCCAAAAGATACAACGTCTTCTGGTATTACTCTTTGTTTTAATCGTTTCGAGTTAACATCCCCTACAGCCAATAATTACGCTTTACCTCCAGGTTTAATGGTAGGTTCATCCAGTTCAGTTGTTGCTACCGGTTCTTTAGTTAATGGATCACCTGCTTTGGTTTTTCCTGGAAATGCTAATAACTGCGCCAGTATTTATGGAACGCCAACTTTGGCAGGAACATATACTTTAAGCTTAAAAGTAACTGCTTTTATGACGCCACTTTCTCCATTTCCTGCTGGTAATACTTGCACTGGATCTCCAAATGTAAATAGTGGAAGCGGTTCATTAACTCCACCTCAAATTTTAAACTATTATATCATTACTATAAATCCAGCTGTCGGTGTTCAGGAATTAAAAAATGATAGAATGGCATTGTCTCAAAATTTCCCAAATCCTTCTTCTTCAACAACAGATATCAAATTTTATGTGGAAGGACAGGACGATGCGACCATCACGGTTTATAATATGTTAGGCGATCTTGCTTTTCAACAGACGATTAAAACGAGTGCAGGAGAAAATACTGTAACTATTAATTCAGCTGAATTAGCAGCAGGAACCTATGTTTATACTTTGAAGTATAAAGGCGCTACTGCGACTAAACGTATGATTGTATTAAATAACTAATTTTAATCTCGAAGGTCTTTCAAATGTCAACTCAAACCTTCGAATTATTAATATTAGGTAATAGTGCTGCAACGCCTACTGCAAACCGAAATCCAACCGCTCAGTTATTAAATATAGCTGAGCGGTTTTTTTTGATTGATTGTGGAGAAGGAACACAAATGCAAATGCGCAAATACAAAGCTCGTTTTCAAAGTGTAAACCATATTTTTATCAGCCATTTGCATGGCGACCATTTTTACGGACTACCTGGCTTTTTGGCAAGTATGCATTTATTGGGACGGAAAAATGAATTAACCATTTACGGCCCTAAAGAATTAGAGGAAATAATTAATATGATTCATAAACACTCTGAAACGTATTTGAATTATCCTCTAAAGTTTATTCATACGCAAAATACCAGCAAGCAGTTGATTTTTGAAGATGAAAAAGTAGAGGTATATAGTTTACCTTTAAAACACAGAATTGCTACTACAGGGTATTTATTTAAGGAAAAACCATTATTTCGAAATATAGATAAATACAAATTAGAAAAACTAAATGTGTCGTTTGCCGAAATACACAAGTTAAAACAAGGTTTAGATGCAATTGATAATAATGGAAATATCATTAAAAATAACGAGTTAACTTTAGATCCAATTAAACAAAGAAGCTATGCTTTTTGTAGCGATACTAAGTTTTTTGAAGAATTATCAAAAGATATCAAAAATGTTGATTTGCTATATCATGAATCGACGTTTTTAGAAGAAAAAGTAGATAGAGCTAAACAAACTTTTCATAGTACAGCTAAGCAAGCTGCTCAAATGGCTGTTTTAGCAAACGCACAAAAATTACTGTTAGGACATTTCTCAGCTAGATATGGAAATTTGGAGGAGTTTTTAGAAGAAGCCAAACCTATTTTTTCTAATACAGAATTGGCTATCGAAGGTCAATTATTTTCTCTGTAATTTTTTTATTTTCTTTATCATAAC